>ERZ808270.7-NODE-7-length-128424-cov-5.796018_pt1 | contig 128424 bp, 165 predicted proteins | sample MGYA00521082_ERZ808270 | MGnify/ENA primary metagenome ERZ808270 (study PRJEB31516, sample SAMN03275594) | gut metagenome | biome: mammalia-associated habitat; material: feces | host: Papio cynocephalus | place: Kenya | collected 2012-07-27 ... | reverse complement strand
AACATTAAATATCGAAAGAACTGCGCTCCGGTGTTACCCTTTGGGCTGTTCACTTGGTACACTTATACTTTAACATATGTATAAATTTTGTCAAAAAAATAGTTATTTTTTGGACACTTTTGAACGATAGGGGGGTAGAAAAAACCGCATAAACAAGCCATTTTTCACGTTTTTACTAAGGCTACTTCATCCACACACTGACCAAAAAATCGTATCGACTAACTCATCGTTGCGTTACGTCACCTGAGCAAAAAACGAACAATCTGGTCACATAAAATCTGGTCATATAACCAGATCAACTTCCTCTTTAAAATCCAGACGAGACATGATATAATGACATCACAAAAAAAGGAGGTTTACATGAAACTAAATTCACACGGTACCAACGCAACAATTCAGGCTCATATCCTGCCGGAGAATGAAATGCGTCTCCTAGGCTTTACGGATCACGTTCCAGATAAATGGTATTACTGCAAATGTCTGCCAGATGAAACAACATTCAATGTAACAATTCCAAAGGACGGCTCAGACATAAGTATAGAAGTTATAGACGACGACTTTTGTCAACCTTATGACTATCAGACTATTCTAAGAGACAGTCCCCGCGACGAGTTTGCACTTAAAATAAAAGAACTAGTTGAGCAAGAGATGAAACGATTTCAAAAGGCAGGAGTACTATCTGGGCATAATTATGGAGACTATATTTAAAAGGAGATAAAACAGATGATTGATACAGAAACAACAGTTAAAGAATTAGTATTTAAAAATGGTAAATGTTATGGGATTCTAGAAAACAATGGGAAAGAGATGGGCTTTATGCTCAACGGAGAAATTTTTACACATATAAAAATAAACAATGAAGAATATAATTATTATCTTAATAGCCATCTGTGGAAGACACTTGCACAAAATAAAAGTGCAAACATTTCACTAACAACACATGGCGACAAAAATGGTGTATTGTTTACAGTATACAATTTAAGTGAATGCTTTATGGAAGAAATGAAAAATAAAAATAATAATTAAAATTAGGAGCACAAAGAAAGGATACATATATGACAATCGAAAATGCAAAAATCAAATCAGTTAACCTATCTATGAAAGACCATGGATGTTTAACATTAGAAATGTGGTTACAAGGTAATGGATGGGATATTGTTTATGGAGGCTATGCAATAGGTAATGGATACCTTGGGGCAAAAAATTTCAATGGCAATGAAAAGAGTGCTGAATATATTATGAGAATCATGGACACTGTTGGTGCTGAAAAATTCAATGATATGACAGGCAAGTATATTAGAGTTGAAACAAATGGATGGGGAGAGCCTATTGATAAAATTGGGAACATTGTAGAAGACAAATGGTTCAGTCAAAAAGAATTCTTTAAGGACAATGAAGCGAAGACCCGATGATGACGGGTCAAGCATGGGGTTAGACAATCCAGAAAAGGAGAATGTATGGACTTTAAAAACAGAAACTACTATCTAATTGGGCACTATGGAATGGATCAAGACGCTCCAAAAAGAATAAAAGAAACATTCAAATGTAAGATACGTTACAATCATTATGTATGTTGTGATAAATACTACACATGCTGCGTCTGCATTGACCAGAAATTGTCAAATGATTTAGAACAATATTTGCAGGAAAATAAAATATCATATGATAGAGTATATAGCAATGCAGATAAAACGGATATTAGTTGCAAAATATGGTTTGATTATAAAACAAAATTAAAAATAGAGGCACAACTGGAAAGAGCAAAATTTCTATTTGACTTAAAAGGTAAAAAGGAGAAAGAATATGAACAATAAATTAAACGAACTATTAGATAAAATCGAATCTGGCGTCAAGCTAACAGAAAACGAAATTTCAAGTCTTGTATGGGAGCAGCCACATGTAGATGAAATTTATGGTGAAAATCACCGTTGGCAAAGAGAAGTGAAAACGATCATAGAAATTGGAGTCGTTTATGTTGCTATTGATTGGTTTGAGGGATTAACAGAGCTTAATGAAGACAATTATCCAAATCAACCATATATTGTGGAGCCAAAGACATACACAAAAACAGTTGTAGTTACAGATTGGGTATCACAACCAATAGCCGGGGCTAGAAAGAACTGAGAGGAATACATATGGCTATATTAGAAGAAGGCATTGAAAAAATTAACATAAAAAACTTTCGGTTGGAAGGAACTGACTATTTGTTTAATTTAGAATGTATAATCAACAACGGGATGGATAGGTATAAAATCACGTTCTATTCGCTCCATTTTTGTAGCATTGATGATAAAATAAGCATAGAAAAAAAGATCGAAACTGTAACTAATGCAACAGATGAAAAGCCAATTGTAAATTTTATAAAAAATATTTTAATACATATTGGGCGAAACAAATTTACAGTGGGCGCTATAAATACAGCTGCAGGAAAACAATACTATGAAATAGAAAGAGCTAATTAAAGGGTTCAAGGCGAATCCTTTTTTTGTTTAGTGTCACTAAACATACATTTTCTTTTATGTTAAAGCTAAGCGACAGCCCCAATGACATGGGGCTTTAGTCGCAAGGGTTAGACAGTCCAGATATAAATGTGGCGAAAACTGATCTAAGATTTGGCCACATTTTTTGTCTGAGAAAGTTATACACTAGCACAAAAAGTTATACACTAAATCTATACACTAATTATACACTAAGCGTACATGCACAAAACAGCGTCGGAGCAAAGACTGACACTTAATTGTCAAAAGTGGACATTAGATAGAAAAATGGACATTTAAATTCTACTTCTAAAGATAAAAGTGTACGTTCAATTTGTTTTGGATAGCAAAAACAGATTTGTCTGTGATGTGTAAGGTTGAAGCAAGACTCTGCTCTAATGCAAGACGAGACAAAAAACAAATTAAGAATAGATCATGAGTGAGCTTGCGAACGAATGATCTATTCTAGGGAGGAATGGGAACCGTAGGTTCACACGATCGAGACACAACAGAACGTCGCTGCACAAAAAAGGACGGTTAAGGGAGGGGCGGAACCGTAGGTTCCGAGGAACAAGGAGCAAGCGTTAGCGTAGCTCCGCCAGTCTTGGCACAAGACGACTAAGATACGAAGTATCTTTATCTATTATCTATGATATCTATTATCTATAATAAATGTCTTATAGTTTTAGTTTTTATCACTTGTGTTTTATTTTAAATTAAAACAAGTAAATAATTATATTATTTTAATCTTGACTTTATAAAACTATAGAGTAAGATATAGGTGTATTCAATATTGAATAGAAAGAGGTGGATCATGAATACATTTTGTAAAGTAGAAAAGGATTTATTATTAAATAATTTTTATACCAATAGAGAGCTTATAAGTAAAGATGCATTAGCTGTAATGGTTTGCTTGGGAGTAAATTCTATTGGTATAGCTCCAGATGGAGAATGTGAAAATGTTTTTTTATCATATGGCTATTTGGACTACTTAATGTTTAAAGGTAAAAAAGTAACAACGTCTGAAAAACAAATGATAAAAAATGGTTTTCAGGAACTTGTTAATTTAGGAAAAATAGTGATCATAAAAAAAATTGGTATATCTGATTTTATTTGTGATATTTCAAATATTTTAAAAAATAAATCAAATAATTTTGTAAAAATTACATATGATGAATTTTATAAAATATTTAGTATAAGGACAGAAGTAAATAATACTAGCTTGTTAAGATATTACGCATGTTTATTGGGAACATTTAAAGAATACAAAGGAAAACCATATTCATATAAAATAGGTACAGAAAGGCAAGAAACTCTTGCTATATTATGTAGGATTAGCGTTCAAAGTTTAGTTAAATATAATGAAATTCTTAAATTAAATAAGTTAATTTACATAAGTAAAAGGAAAAAGTACAACAATTCAAACGTCAAAACTGGTAGATTATACAATCAATTATCTAATGTATACAGTAAGTATGATAAAGGGGAAGAATATTGCAAACAATTTATGGATGATAATAATTTTGTAAAAATCAAAAAAGAATTTATTGATATATCTAACGAAATGCGTAGCCTTTCTCAGAAGTATAATTACTTTGCAAGAGTTTATAAAGACAAACAGTGTGAAGATTTAGATAGAGTTCAAGCTGCTTATGAAGCAGGTAAACAATGGAATGAATATACAAAGCAAGATTTTGAGCAGTCTATTCAAGACGGCAAAAAAGTTGACGAGCCAAAATATAAAGACTTATCTATTTTTGAACAGTATGATTTGACTATTTAAAATTATATATAAGTGAAAACGGTAATTATAAGGAGGAAAATATGATTAAAAATATTTGTAAAGCAATAAATGGTGATTTTAATTTAGATTTTATTCCAGAGTATTTATGGAAAAATAATTATAAAAATTATGCTAAATATTCACCATATGATAATAACTCTGTTATATTATATGTTAATTTAGATAAAATATATTCATTTTATTCAGACATTAATGATAATTATTCTAAGAATGGATTTATTAAGTTTTTTGAGCATGAAAATAGATATATGTGGATAAAAAATGATTATAAATCAAAATAGAGGCAAACAAAATGAAAGATAATAACATTATAAAGGAAAATATTATTCTAATGGATTCGAATAAAGGTATTTATAAAGGTGCGTTTATTCATAAAAAAGATTATGGCTTTTTTATGAAAGAAAACCAGTGAACTATTTGCGAACTTGAAATAATGAATGATTATAAAGGAGATAAACAAAATGGAAGCAAAAGAAGTTAACAACATAAAAGTATATGGTAAACAATATCACGAAATTTCATATGATGATAAATTTAAAATTGTGACAGAGCTATATAATTTTGCAAAAGGAACTATTAAAGGCAGTTACATTCCTAATGAATTATATTTAATTCCAGATAGCAATAAAGGAATTTATAGAGCTTGTAGTAACAATGAAAATAAATATTTAATATGCGATCTAGAAAAAGAAAACAATGAATATATTTGCCACAACATTATTACTTTAAAAGAATATGTTGAAAACCAAGATAATGCTGCTACCATTGAAGTATTTAAGAGAAAAATTAATATGACTTTTTATACTGATGCTATCAAGAAAACTGAAGGGTTTTATAAAGATAATTATAATAACTATTATGAAATAAAATTTGATGGAGATAAAACGGGAAGTATATACTTGGAAAATAAGAACAAGAGAGAATTTATTGACATTCGTAGCAATTATTGTGGAACTGAAATTGAATTTAATGACATTAAACTTGGTTATGCCGGAGATCGGGTTGAACAAAGAAGATCAATTTTAGAGTCTATTCTTGAATATGTTATGTTGAACAAAAATTTATTTAATGACTTTAAGAAACTTAAGGATGGATATATTTGGAATAATGAATATTATGAAAATTATGAGGATATATTATATGATATAGAGCAAAAAATAAAAAGTAAAAACCTTGAAAACAAATTTATGACAGAAGGTTTGACTTTAGACGATTTTAGCGACGAAAAATCTTGATTTATAAGAAATTTTTGCTATAATATGTATGGATTAAACTATTTAAAATTATAAAGGAGAATATTATGCAAAACTTTGAATTAGAATTAAGAAGATTTCGAATAGAAGACGAAGAAAAATGGAGAGAAATTATTGAAGACATCCCTGCTCTTAATTTTAAGAAAGAATGGAATGTTAGAATCATTCCTCCTTTTAGCGGTGCTATGGCTAGATTTTGGATTGATTATAACAATAAATGGGTGAGTGTATATCTTGATTGGTATGGTAGACTTGGTGTCATGGATCAGCCATATTATGAAGTTTATGATGGCGAAAACACTATCAGATATCTGCTAAATGAAACTGACAAGATGATGGATGATATTGACAAAATTTTAAATAGAGTATCAATGCTTGATTTATATGAGAATTAGAAAATGCCCCTCCCAGTTTGTTGAAAAATTAGGCGATACTAGTTGCTCTATTTTCCTTATTTTGTATAAGAAATTAACAAATGCGATGCTAAATTAAATCTTGCCCTTTAGGGAGGAGGACGAAAATATGTCTAAAAATTTAAAAGAGTTGTTAAATGAAGAAAATTTATTTGGAAGTAATGGAATTAAAACGGAAGGAGAAATTGATGATTTAGATTTGTGCGTCGAAGATAAGAATTTTCTTAAGGAGGAATTAGAAGGTATGACTACGCTAATGTATTTAAATGATGGCATGATTAAATGTGATCCAGATTACGAATAATGGAGGTAAAGTATGTCTGAATTTGGCTTAAAAATAAAAAACATTAAAGCTGCAACTTTATTTGGATACAATAATGGAATTAGAAACAGATATGATTATACAGACGCTATGTTTAGTAATAGCTTATTTAGTAAATATATTATTGCTAATGGGTTAAATGTATGGAAAGAAGAATCCACTAGAGATATTGTATGTTTTGAATTTGATTTTGGAACAAGAGATTATCAAGAAGAAATGAATCATTTGCAGGAGATGTTGGAAGAATGTAAAACTGAGACAGAAAAACAAAATGTAATTAAAATTATAGAAAATGTAGAAAATAATAAAGGCAAATATATAAAATTATCAAAAGAAGAAATTAGGTCTTTATTTTATAAAGAAGGAGTATATATTGATTACATTTCAAAAGATAAAGATGGGAATATAAAGAAATGTGATAGAATTTATTATAGAATGTTATATAGAAGTTCTGCAAAAGCAAAACTTGGGCAAGTAATGTTCATTAATGCTAAATTATATAATAAAGCATATGACTGGCTTACTATGGGATTAGGGCATAAAATGCCATATCATAATGCAAAAATAGTTGAAATGTCTGCATATGCTCCACTTACAACAAGCACTATTGTTGGAGAGATACATATTCCGGTTGAAAATATTGTAATTTTAAAAGATCAAGATAGTTTTTTTAAGACCATGGCAAAAATTGTAAAAGCAGAAGAATACACAAAGGAAGTTAAAAAACTTGATGAAATTTCAACTGATAAAAATAGACAGAAAGCTTTAGAAAATAAAAACTATAATGAAAATGGTTCTCTAAAATATAAAAAAGTATACAAAACGGAAGATAAAATTGAAAAAAAGTGTGTAATTGAAGACGCTGAAACGGATGTTAAGAATACTTTGTGGGATGGAATGGGGCTTGTAGAGAGTGCAATTTTCCCTTCTTGGTGCAATGGAATGATGTTAATTAGAAATCATTTCTTTAAAATGTGTGGGTTTAAAACAAATATGCAACTTTTTTTTAAAGATTGGTGTAAAAAGACAGGGAATGATTATGATACATATGAAATTTCTGATATGTTTGGTATTAAACATAGATTAAAGGATATAAAAGTTCTTACAACAGATAATGCCATTAAATGGAAAAAATTTATAGATATTATGGGAGGTACTTTACCACTTGCCTATCAATACTGGTGTGAAAGAATTAATGCAGATGGTTCTATGTTTGGAATTGTTAAAACAGATCACCCAAGTAAATTAGGAAATAGTACTCAGCAAATGTCATATCAGATGATCAATACTCTTCCATGCAGCAAATTAGATATTGATGAACTTGCATCTGGAAGTGTTAGCTATGTTGAAAAAATGAAGTTTGACAATGATGAATTTGAAAGATTTTTAAGAATGAATTCAACGGAGGTAAATCATTATAAAATGATGATAGATTTGTATGAAAACAATAAAGATTTTGCTGAAAGTGAATGGTTCAGAAAAGAAAAGTCTAATATTATAAAGAATTATGTTGATAGATTAAGAAAAGGAAAAATAACGGTTAATGCAGATAATCTTACTGTATGTGGTAATCCATATGGGTTATTAATGTATGCAGTTGGAGAAAATTGGCACGATGATCCAACATTGAATTACGAGAATGGAACAATTCAATGCTATACTACTCTATTTAATGATGGAGAATACATTTGTGGTATACGAAATCCACATAATTCTCCTAATAATGTTGGGTATTTGCACAATAAATATAGTCCGGAAATGAAAAAATATTTTCCATTTAGCAATAATATTATTGCTGTTAATTGTATTCAGAGTGATATTCAGTCAAGATTAAATGGCATGGACTTTGACAGCGATTTTATATTTGCTACGAATAATAGAGTAATGGTAAATGCCGCAAAAAAATGCTATTCTGATTATCCAACAATTGTAAACGCATTAAATGAAAGTGGGATTACATATAATAATGATATGCAGGCTTATGCTGACATGGATAATAAATTTGCAAAATCAAGACTTGGAATTGGATGGTCTAGCAATTTAAGTCAGCTTGCGATGACTTATTATTGGACAAGTCCTTCAAAAGAATTGTATGATAATTTTGTTATCTTATCAGTATTAGCACAGGTAATAATAGATGGATGTAAAAGAGAATATGAAGTTGACGGGATGACAGAAATAAAGAGAATTAAAGCTCTTGATTGTATGAATAGATACATTGAAGTTAAAGATGAAAATGGCAAGGTTAAAAAGAAAAATTATGATTATCCTTATTTTATGAAATTTGTAAAAGAAATTAAATATACAAAGAATGGTAAAGAAATTGAACATGAGAAAATAAAACAGCAGAAACAAAAGATAAAGGATAGAATTGATGCTTCTTTATTGTGTCCAATGAATTGGTTGCAAACAACATTAAATGGGATTAAGGTGTCTAGTAAAACAGATACAATTCCAACAGAGAATTTTATTGTTAATGTAAAAGGGAAAGCCGATTCTAGACAAATTTCTAAAATTAGAAAAATGGTTCAGGAATATGATATTTTTGTATCAAATAATTATAACAATGAAGATGCCGAAGAACTTATTCAAGATAAGTTCAACGAGCTTGTTGATAATGTGTCAAAAATAAAAATAGGTGATATAAAAACTATAAATAGACTTATAGAGATAGGATTCGGCATTAATACGTCAAAAAATGATAGTATGAATAAGAAATCAAAGACGTTATTAAATTGTTTATACAAAGCAAACCGTGAAAAATTCATAAAAAACTTCAAAAAAAATGCAGAAACTGTTTAAAATTAAAGTGTTTAAAATCCTTATTTTATAAGGGTTTTATGGCAAAAAAGTATTATGAGGTATATGAGAGGGAAATAATGCTTATTATTTACGCCTTTCAGAACAATTTTTTGTTAAACTATTTAAAATTATAAAAGGAGAAAAAGAGAAATTATGAACAAGAAAGAATTAACGAGAGCAGTAGCAACTGCAACAGAAATGACACAGAAGGATGCCGAAGTTGCAATTACAGCAACATTTGATGCTATTACAAAGGCAATGACAGCAGGTGAAGAAGTTGCAATTCCTAACTTTGGTAAGTTTGAAGCCGTTGAAGTTGAAGAAAGAACAGCAAGAAATCCACAGGATGGTTCTGAGGTTGTTGTACCAGCTCACAGAAAGCCTAAGTTCCGCGCAAGTTCTGTGTTAAAGAATATTGTAAAGTAGATATAGATTAATTTGTACGGTGGCATTATGAATTGTACAATTGTTGGCAAGAACATTGAAATTACTGATGGGATGAGAAATTACGCCGAGGAGAAACTATCTAGATTGGATAGATTCTATGAGGATGTTGATCCAAGTGGACATATTAGAGTATTGGCTCGGGTATATCCAAACGGACAGAAAGTTGAAATTTCAGTTCCTGTAAAACATGGTAGCGTTCGTGCAGAAGTTACCAGTGATGATTTTTATGAATCAGTAGATTTGGCTATTGATAAACTTGAAGATCAGATTAGACGCCGTAAAACTAAGAAACTTAAGCGTAGAAAGCACGATAGAAGAAAAGGTGCTTATGATGACGACGACTATGATGATTGGAATTAATTAAACAATATATAACTGTTAGGCGGGTAATTCCCGCCTTTGAAAATAATATAAATTAACTCGGTGATAAACCAGCAGCAAACTGGCCGAGACGGATAGAAAAAGACAGAAAAGTGCTGATTGTGGCGATAGTCACATGAGTTTCTGAATATGTGTAGTGATGCACATGTTATAGCCTAGGAAGCAATCCTTAATATCCGGTACACATGCAAAAGCATTCAAAAGCAGAAATGAAGTCGCAGCACAATAGATGGTGCTCAAAAGGCACAAGAATCCTTGTTAGGTTGTAGTTTGGAAGACTATGGCAAACCACGGAAACTCCAATAAGCTGTTTGTCGTGAAACGGGAAACCGTGTATAAGACTTTATTCCGTCGTCTTAGTAGCCCAAGACAGTTGGCATTACAAGCAAATTATGGTAATATAGCTCATTTGATAAAAAGTAATTAAATACCTATATTAATACTGAAAGCGGGTGAAAGGTGCAGGTAGACAATCCTGTCTAATGTTCCACTCTTAGAGTGAGCTAAAGAAGCTTTAGGGTAGCTCCCTACTGCTCAGTCTTTAGTTGTTAGTGGCTGAATATGAATGAGAGAAACATGTGTAACCCGAAGGGGTAATTTTTATATTATTTTCAAAGGTGAGAATGGAAACAGTGTATATTGTTATTTTTTATGGAGGAAAACAGAATGGGAGTATATCTTGATCATGCGGCAACTGCTCCACTTTCTAGAAGCGTCGCTGACAATATAGATGATTTAGCTAAGATATATTATAATCCTAGCGCCGGATATAAGATGGGAAACTATAATATGTCTGTTATAGAAAATGTAAGGGAAAAGATTGCAAAGGAAATTAATGCTGAACCAGAAGAAATTATATTTACATCGTGTGCTTCTGAGTCAAATGCATTAGCAATTGATGGATTTTTAAAAGCAAATAAAGGATTTAAGGCTGTTTGCTCAAATATTGAGCATTCTTCTATTCTTAATAATAGGAATATTAGCGGCGTTATTAAATGTGATAAGAGTGGATTTATCAATCCGGATGATATTAATGAATATAATAATAGTCTTATTTGCGTTATGATGGTGAATAATGAAATTGGTTCCAGACAGTCTATTAAAGAGATTGTTGAAAATGCGCATAAAAATGGCAATGTTGTGTTGACAGACGCAGTGCAGGCGTTTGGAAAAGAAAAAATTGACGTAAAATATTTAGACGTTGATATGTTATCTGTGTCTGGGCATAAAATTGGTTCTATAAGAGGTGCTGGCTTTTTATACGTAAAAAATGGCATTAAGTTAGAGCCTATTATATATGGAACGCAGGAATACGGTAAAAGAGGCGGAACATATGATGATTTAGCAATTAAGACACTTGGTTTGGCAATTGATGATATTGATTATGATGAAGATAGAATTCTTCAGGCAAGAAGAAATTTTTTAATAAAAGAATTATTGTCTATTGATGGGGTTCATTTAAACGGAGAAGTCTTTAATAGAGCTTCTAATAATATAAATATTAGAATAAACAATGTTTCTGTTGACTCTCAGCAGATTGTTACACTGTTAGATCGGGCTGGATTTATGGTTAGTGCTGGTTCTGCTTGCCATGCAGAGGAGCCGAAACCGAGTCATGTATTAAAAGCAATCGGGCTTACAGACGAAGAAGCAATGCGTTCTATTAGAATTACTATTGGTATTGAAAATACAGTAAGAGATTTGGAAGACTTTGTGAAAGCTTTAAAAAACATTATAGAAATGTTCAAAAAATAATACGTTATTTTTTATTTAAGAATAATGCCGAGAATTCCCCCTTACTTGTATGGGGGATGAATCGGCAATCTTTGTTTGCATAAGATAACAGAATTTCGCATGCTTATGCAAAATTTCGACTACCATACGATGGTATAATATATATGACATTGCACATAGAAAGGAGACGATATGCCACTTAGAAAGAAGAAACAAAAGAAATCACCTGTTGATCATAAGGCATATCGTTTTCTTGCCTTGCCTGATGATAATCAGAAACATATGTTTGCTAAGACATTTGGATGTGTTAGATACTTATATGACAGGATGCTTGATGATAAGTCAAAGTGCTATAAGTACTTTGGCGAGTCACTAACTCTTACACCTGCTTGGTACAAGCACATCTCTTGCTGTCGTTGGTTATCAGAAGTAGATGCTTTGGCATTGGCTAATGTACAGCTCAATCTTAATACAGCTTTTCAGAACTTCTTTGAGAAACGTGCAAAGTATCCAAAGTTCAAAAAGAAGTCTGACCATTATGATTCCTACACTACTAATGTGGTCAATGGAAACATAGTAGCCAGAAGTTCTGGAAAGTACATATATCTAACACTTCCAAAAAATACCTGGTGAGTTACAGATTCGTAAGCACCGTCAGGTCAAATCTGGTGGAGTACTCAAATCCGTTACTGTTAGTAAAGAACCTAGTGGCAAGTACTACGTTTCTCTACTCTATGAGTATCAAACAATCAAACCAGATTATGAGATTGACCCATCCAATGCAGTAGGTCTTGATATGTCTATGCCTAACTTCTACGTAAGTTCTAGAGAAGGTAGAATAGACACACCACACGCTTATCGCAAGATGGAAGACAGGCTTGCCAAAGAACAGCGTAGGCTATCCCATATGAAGAAAGGATCTTCTAACTACAAGAAGCAACGTTTGAAGGTTGCCAAGCTGCATGCAAAAACCAAGCATCAGCGCAACGACTTTCTACATAAAGCGTCTCGTAGATTGGTAAATAACTACGATATCATTGGTATCGAAGACCTTGATATGCAAGCAATGTCACGCTCATTAAACTTCGGAAAGTCGATAGCTGATAAAGGATGGGGCATTTTTGTCAAGATGCTGATGTACAAAGCAGAAGCACTTGGAAAAGTAGTTATCAAAGTAGATAAGTGGTTTCCAAGTTCGCAGATGTGTCATGAGTGTGGATGCGTATCCAAACTCACAAAGGATTTATCTGTAAGAGAATGGGTGTGTCCGCAATGTGGCGCACATCTGTACAGAGATGACAATGCAGCTAATAATATCGAAGCGGAAGCAGTAAGAATCTATTGCACACGCTAAGTAATAAACAAGAACCGTTGGAACGACGGGGATAGCCTGAGAATACTGTGTGGATAATACAAGACCATGCAGAATAACTACAGTCCTATGTAACGACTCACAGAAGTAATATTCTGTGGTAAGTAGCGCATAGCTAACAAACTGGAAACACAGGAAAAGTTCTTGTGGCAAAGCCACATAGAAGCTCGGTTACTTGTAGCCGAGTAGTTCACCGTTGGCATATACTTCCGCCTTTATAGCATAGCTTATAGGCGGACAAAATTCAAGGAGTAAAAATGGAAAATGTTTGATATAGAGAAAGAATTGGCAGATAGAGGCTTAACAGAAGAGTCATATGAAGAAATGCTGAGCGATTTTCAAAAGAAAACAGCACACGAAATCGATGATGATTGGACTGAATTGTCAGAAAAATGGGATCTTAACTGGTCGGGGGACGCTTGCAGAAAGGCATGTCAGGTTCCACTTTTGGGCGGCTCTTTTGTTAAACAATATTATGAAGAAAAAATGGCTAAGGGTTGCTCTGCAGATGAGGCTGAATATTTAGCCAAATTGGATGAAAAGAGAAGAGAGTTAGAAAGAGAACGAATCAAGTATCATGATTCTAGAAACGCTTGGCAGAAACAAAATTATAGTGCCTCTAGGCTTGAAGAAAATTTAAATATTTTAGAAAAATCGTTAAATGAACTTGGAAAAATTAATTTTGAAAATAGCAACAAAGTTAATATAAATTCTGATAATGATTTAATTGTAATGCTTTCTGATTTACATATTGGAGCAGAATATGACAATATATTTGGTAAGTATAATTCTAATATTGCGAAAGAAAGATTGCAAAGATATTTAAATGAAATTTTTGACATTGCAAAAACGCATAATGCAGAAAATTGTTATGTTGTTGCATTGGGCGATTTAATTAATGGAAATATCAGATTAACTGTTCAGTTGGCAAATAGAGAAAATTTAATTGAACAAGTTAAGGTCACTAGTGAATTAATTAGCAACTTTTGCTATGAATTAACAAAACATTTTAATAATGTGTACTATACGGATGTAAGTGGGAATCATAGCCGTGTAGTAACAAACAAAGAAGATGCAGTCCATGATGAAAGACTTGACGATTTAATTTCTTGGATTGTAATAAATTCTTTGGGACACATTGATAATTTTCATAGTTTAAATCATAGAAAATTTGACATTGGAATTGCAGACATTGAAGTTAGAGGCAAATTTTATCTTGGAGTCCATGGAGATTGTGACACGACAAGTAAAAACGGCGTGATGAGTTTGTGCTTTATGGTTGGTTTCTTTCCAGAATGTGTGTTGCGTGGGCATTATCACTCGCCTTCCTTAGAAGAATACAACAACATAAAGGTTATTCAGGGTGGTAGCTTGAATGGAAGTGGAGGTTCCTACGAAATTGAAAAGAGAATTGTTGGAAAGCCTTCACAGACTACTTTAGTATGCAATTCAAATGGCATAAAATGTATTTATAATATTGACTTAACTATTTAAAATTATATAATATTTATGGAGGAAAAAGGATTATGGGAAAAGATTTAATTGAAAAACTGAAGAATGATACTACTTTAGAAACATTAAATAAAATTGATGGCATTCTTGAAGAAGCTAAGGATATTCTTGACGACGCTTTATATGATGAAGGTGCTACTGTTACAGAACGTACTATGGCACAGTATTTTATTGGAGAATATCTTGACATGGTTCATGATATGATTTCTGATGATTTTGGAGTCACAAGACATGTTGTAGAAGTTGAAAATGACTGTGAAGATTCTGAATCAGAAGAAGACTCCGAAGAAGAACCTGACGAATGTGATGGAGATTGTGACAATTGTGAGCTGAGTAACAGTGCTCCGTTCAATTTTCACAGAACATTTATTCAGATTGATTAAAATTATAAAGGAAGATAAACATGGATGTTAAATTATATTGTTGCTATTCTTTAAATTTAAGAAATTTTCTTTATGAGAATGGGCTTAGATATGAATTGGCAGCTTTAAACCCAAACAGCAAGAAATTGTTTTGGGTTTATATTAAGAATAAAAAGTTGGATGAATTATTAGATAAATGGTCTGCTGGTCATCAGTAGACCATTTATCTGTTATGTAAAAATATAGGAGGTAAAAATATATGAGGCAATCTAATGGTACAAGTATTGATAGTGAGTTTAAGAAGTGCACAAAATGTGGAAAAGAATATCCTAACACTTTAGAATATTTCGGATATGCAAAGAAAAATACAGGACAATTGAAAAATGTATGTAAAGAGTGCTGTAGTAAGATTGGGAAAGAAAAAAGGCAAGTAATAATTGAGTTAAACAAAGCAAAAACATTATTTTATGAAGGAACTCGTAAGTGCAAAAAATGTTGGAGAGATTTGCCAAACAATAAATTATATTTTCCGGTTGATTTATCTTGCAAAGATGGGCTTAGAAATGTTTGTAGAGAATGTTCTAAGAAAGGCGGACATTTTTTAGAAGAATGATATAGTGATCATCATGAATGGTCAAAAGAAGAAATTGAATTATTAAAAACTGTTTATAACGATTATACCGGGAAAGAATTATCTGAAAAATTCTTCCGAGATAGAACTGTTAGAGCAATTGAATGTGAAGCTGCTAAATTGGGGATATATGGAAAATCTGAAGAAGTCTTAGACAGAGTTAGTAAAATACGAGCTGATATTTCTTCAAAAATTGGACGTATGCCTAAAACAGAAGAACAGAAACGAGCAATTTCTATTAGAAATAAGGAGTATTATAAAACTCATGACAATCCAAAAAAGGAACACATTTATCTGACGAGCAAAAGGCTTATCTGAGTAGAATTGCGAAAGAACGTGGACTATGGGCTGGTGAAAATAATCCAAGACATAAAAATCCACTTTTTAGAGAAAAAAAATGGACGCTGGAGCGGTGGCATAACTAATTTATATTTTGCTCTCAGAAATGGACTTACAAAATGGAAGCAAGATTCAATGAAATTTTGTAATTATAAATGTATCATTAGTGGCAATAACTTTGATGAAATACATCATGTTATTCCATTTAGAGAAATTGCCGACGAAGCATTTTGCTTAGTTAATTTAGATGTTAGAGAAAAAATTGAAGATTATTCTAATAATGAATTAAATTTGATTTATAATAAAATAAATGAATTACACTCTTTTTATGGATACGGTGCTTGTTTAAATAAATCTGTTCATAAATTGTTTCACGATATATATGGATACACAGATTTTGATATTGATGATTTTATTGATTTTGTAGACAAAATTTTATGTGGCGATTTTAACGACTGGTTTAATGCAAATAATCTGCGAATTAATATAAACTTTGATTATATAGAGTATATAAAAAGTATCAATGATTATTTAAAGAGCGAAGACATAGATATATAAACAGATAAAACAGGAGGTGTTGTTGTAATGGCAACTAAAAAAACAAGTTCCTCAACAGCACAAAAAAAACCTACGTTGAGTCAACTTAAAAAAGAAAATGAAGAATTAAAAAGCAAATTAATAAAACTTGAAGACAGTTCTTATTGTAGCTGCTGTGGAAAGTTTAAAACCAAAGACAAATTTTATGTTAGTACAGATCCAATGAGAAAATCTGGTGTAACTCCTATTTGTAAGCAATGTGCAAAGAACATTGCTGAAAGAATGGATGAAAATGGAGATTATCACACTGTTACGAAGGAATCTCTCATAAAAGCTCTCCGCTATCTTGATAAACCTTTTCTTGAGACTGTATATAATGCAAGTATTCAAGAAAGTGAGAATCTAATGTCGGGAAAAGTAAGAAGCAACGTTTTCATGAGTTATGTGAAAAATATTGCTATGGGACAGTATTTTGGCATGACATTTGCGGACTCCGATCTTTTTAAACAGAAAATTGTTTATGAAGACGAAAAAAATGAAGAGTATTTAAAAAACAAAGACGTTGGTACACATGAACAATATGTCAGAGACAAAGAGGATGTAGTTCGATTGATAGGTTACGATCCTTTTTCTAATGAGCCAATTGATGACCAACCATTATTATATTCTCAACTTATTGGGATGTTGGATTCTGATGAGAATGCCAATGATGATATGTTGAAGATTAGTTCTATTATTTCTATTGTCAGAGCTTTTTCACAAATGTCTAAGATAGATGATACTGTAACAAGATTGATGAGCGATGCAAATAATATTGTTTCAAATGCTGGCGCTATCAAATCATTACAGGATAGCAAACAAAAGTTACAAAGCATGATTACAAATCTTGCTGCTGAAAGCTGTATTTCGTTAAAGAATAGTAAGAACGCTAAAAAAGGCGAGAATACTTGGACTGGAAAATTAAAAAGAATTAAAGACTTAAATTTAAGAGAATACGAAGTAAACGGTTATGATATTGAGACATGCAAAGGAATGCAACAAGTTTCTGATATTAGTGTTGGTTCTATTATAAAACAACTTAAATTGGATGAATCTGAGTATGCTGATATGTTGGCTGAACAAACTAAAAAAATAACAGAAATGACAAAAGAACTAGATGGATATATAGAGGCTGTTAGGATTTTATTAAGAGAAAATTTAGATTTGAGAGATGTTATTAAAGAAAATAATTATAAAATTGATAGAGAATTAATTGATTTAAATGAATTTGTTAATAATTATATGATTCATGGCGGAGGTGATGGTCATGAATAGTCCAACTGTAATTTTTGGCTATAATGATTTATACACATTAAGACCAGATCTTGTTAAATACTTTAAAGACAAGGAATTGACAAAAAGAATAAGAGTTCATTCATCTAAAGTTGTTGATCTGGTGTGTCCTGACTGTAAAAAACCTAAAAGAATGAAGGTATATCAGTTATCAAACGGAGGGTTTCATTGTAATTATTGCTCTGACGGAATTAGTTATCCAAATAAATTTATATATTCTGTTTTAAAACAATTAAATATAGATTATCAGCCAGAATATTCTCCTTCTTGGATAGGGAATATGAGATATGATGTATATTTTGAATTAGGTGTTGATAAATATATTATAGAAATGGATGGCGGATGGCATTATAAATACAATAATCTTACAGGAATGACACCAGAAGAACAACAATCTATAGATGTCAAAAAAGAAAAAATAGCAACAGAACATAACATAAAAGTTATTAGAATGGATAGCAAAAAATCAGATAAGGAATATATTAAAAATAATATATTAAATAGTATTTTATTTGTTTTGTTTGATCTTTCCGTGGTTGATTGGAATGAATGTGAAAGAAATGCTTGTAAAAGTTATATGTATGAAATTTGTAAATACTATAATGAACACAACAGTCTAACTAGGGAAGAATTGATAAATGTATTTAAAGTATCAAAAAATACTATTGCTTTATATTTGCAAAGAGGTGCTGAACTTGGAATTTGTAATTATAAAAAAATTACAGATAAAGCTATTGAAAATTATAATAAGACAATAGATTTATTTAATAATAATCCTAAATTAAGCATTAATGAATTATCAGAATTAATTGGCGTAAATAGAAATATGATTAGTAAATATTTAAAAGATGGCACAAAAGAAGGTTTATGTTTATATCTCACAAGAAAAGAACAAAAAGAAAAAAATAAAGAAATCATTGAACGGCTTATTAGTGAAAATCCTAATATATTGATTTCAGATATTATAAAAATAACCGGGATTCCTGCTACTACAGCCAGAAGAATTTGTAAGGAGCTATGTTATGGATAATGTAGATTATACTATTGTATATAATAGCGAAGTTGCTTCTAAATGTAAGTATGGAGAATCTTTTGTCTGGGAAGTTCTTAATGGTTATAATTATGAAAATATTTTTGTAAGAGAACTACAAAGACCTATGAGTTTTAAAAAGCTTGAAGGTTATAAAAAATTAGCCGAAAAAAGATTATATTATCAAAAAAATCCAGTTCGGTTTTTAAGAGATTTTTTTCAAATACAGCTTGTTGATTCACAAGCTTTTTTATTTCAGAAAGCTTGGCTTTGTCCTAACGTTTTAATTGTCGCAAGTAGAGCGTATGGTAAGAGTTTTTGGATTTCTTTGTTTTGCATGGCTAAACAGATGTTGTCTTCTGATCCGTGGAATTGCTATATAGCGTCTGGTAGTAGTCAACAATCTGCAACTACATTTAAAAAGTTAGAAGATATATCAAATGATAATATTTCGAGTCTTGTTGGTTCTACTGGAAAAGTGTTTAAGGATGAAATAGAAATTAAAAATGCTGCCGGAGATGGTTTTAGTCATTCTTCTGCCGGTCATACTTATAGCTTATATAATGCTTCTTTTACGAAAACCGTTAACTCAAACACAGATCGCAATAGGGGCGCTCGCTCAGATTGTGTTATGTTTGATGAGGTTGGATTTTTGGACGCTGATTTAATTCATGTATATGGTGCGTTTGTTGCTGTTAGCGAGAATTTCGTAACTGGGTTTGATGAATATGGAAATGAAATAGACGTTGTTAGATCTTTGGCAAAGCCACGTGGAATTCCTAAACAAAAAATATATGTGTCTTCTGCATCTTCAACAGATACAGAATTTTATAAATTATATAGAGACTTTAGCAAAAGAATGCTTATGGGAGATAAGGACTTTTTCGTTGCTCATATTGACTGTGAACTTGTTATGTCCCCAACAATACATAATGTTCCAACCACTCCTGCTCTTTCTAGAAATCAAATTGAAGCTGCTATGAGAGCGAATCCAGAAAAGGCAAGACGTGAGTATTATTGTCAATTCACAACAGATGCAGGTGCAAATGCTATTATTAAACGTGGCACAATTGCCAGGAACGAAGAGATAAGAAAGCCTTTATTGTGCAATGATACTGGAGATAAAAAATTCATTATCACATATGACCCGGCGAGACTAAGAGATAATTCTGTTGTCTTGATTGGAGAATTATATTTTGATAAAACTGTTCAAAATTATAGAGTTAGAATTGTCAATTGTATAAACCTCATTGATATTGAAAAGAGAGATAAAACACCAATGACAATTCCAAATCAAATTAATGAGTTGCGAAAAATAATTCTTGATTATAATATTGGCGGAGATGAATTTTATAGTAATATTGTTGGCGTATATATAGATGCTGGAGCCGGCGGAGGTGGTGGCGGAGCCATTACTGATTTACTTATGCAAGATTGGATTGACGAAGCTGGTGTTACTCACAAAGGATTAATAGACAAAGAATACTCCTCTGATTATGTGAAAAGGTTTCCTAATGCTGTAGATAAATTGCGTTTAATGACACCGAGCGGTTACAAATCCGAAATGTATGAATCTTTAATTCAGATGATGGATGAAAATAATATTAAATTTACAGCAACTTATGATGCAAAAGGATACTTGACTATTATAGATGAAGATAAAAACAAATTAGAAGAAGAAAGAAGCAACCTCATTGAGAAATTAAAAAAACAAAAAATTTCTCAAGATAAAATAGATGATATAGTAGAAAAAGAACTGTTAAAAGTTCAAAATGTATCTACTAAAATTGAAAAATTGAATTGGCAAGAAGAAGCTGCTTTAGGGAGTATTGATGCTTTAAAAGAAGAATTAGTTAATATGTGTCGTATTAAAAGAGACAGCGGCAAAGATGGTTTTGAACTTGTTCCTGAAAAGCGTAACAAGATGCATGATGACCGCGCATATACTACAGCTATGTTAGGATATGCCCTTGTACAAGAAAGAAGGAAAAATATATTATCGAAACCTAAGCAATCTACTTCCAATATTGCTGATTTGTTAGCAAAACAAATTAAAACGTCTACTCATAAAGTGAGTATTTTTGATTAAATGAAAGGAGGAATTTTCGTGGCAAATACATCCACAACAAAAAAGAAGAATTCTGCTACGAGTTCTTCCAAACAGCCAACCGCCGCAGAAATGCGAGATTGGTATTCAAAACATAAAAAGACCATTGAAAATTTTGAAAAACTAGAAAATGGTCTTTTGCAGTTAGTTGATCCAACAAAATCAACAACAAAAACATTTACTACGTTCAGTAAAGAAACCTTAAGAACGTATATGAAAAATCCGGCACGTAACTATAAAAACTTGCGAAATTTAAGCAAATTTTTATATTATGTTAGCCAAGCATACAGAAGACTTGTGCATTATTATGCTAATATGCCGGACTTAAGATATAGAAGTATTATTCCTAGAGTTGATTTAAATAAAGGATTCAGCTCTAAAGACGACATTCAGTCTTATTATGATACTGTAATGTTCATGGACGAACTCCCGTTGAGTACGGAGTTCTATAAAATGCTTGTGAAAGCATGGGTTGAAGACGCTGCATTTGGCGTTGCATATTTTACAGATAAAGGTAATGGAAGGTATGATATGTTCATTCTCCCACTCCAGTCTGATTACTGTGTAATTACTGGTTTGTATCCAGATGGCTCCATTGCATTTGATTTTGATATGACTTACTTTAGCGGAAGTAATGCTGATATGGTTGAATGGTTTGGCGAACCGTTCACAACAATGTATGAGGAGTATCAGAAGGACACTAGAAATAACCGCTATCAACCAGTTCCGGATGATGTTGCAGTAGCATTAAAGGTTAATCTTGATACACCGGATGACATTCTCATGCCTTTTATGGGTATGTTCGCAAGTCTTATTTCTTTAAATGACCTTGTTGAAATTTCTGCTATTGCAGATGAGCAAGAAATTTATAAACTACTTAGTGTGAAAGTTCCATTGCTTAATTCTGACAGTCCAGACGATTTTGCCATAGATATCAATACGGCCGTAGCCTACTATAATCAGCTTGTGAATAATTTGCCAGATTACACAAATGCCGCTTTATTGCCTGGAATGGATATTGACGAAATTTCGTTTGACAATAACAAAGTAAATGACGTTTCAAAAGTTGAACAGGCAACCAAGGAAGTGTTCAATAGCGCAGGTGGCGGACAAGTGTTACATAATGTAAATATTTCTGGTTCTACTGGCTTAAATCTTGCCATGAAAACTGACGAATTGCAGGCTTTAAAACCACTGCTTGGTGAAATTGAAGGAATTATGAACCGTCTTGCTTCATATCAGTTGAAGAACCCTGCTAAGATTAAATTCCTAGAGGTAACGAAGTATACTTCTGAAGAATATAAAGACTCGCTGATTAAATCCATGAACTATGGACTCCCATTTGCTATGACAATTGGCACTCTTTCTGGATACTCTGAATCAGATTTAATTGCTATGGCAAATGTAAATAATGCACTTGGATTGACAGATTTGTTTAAGCCTATGGCTACTGCTTCTACAAGAAGTGCAGAAGAAAGTACTGGCGGCGCTCCTACGAAATCTGATACGGAGATTACCGATGACGGCGAGAGCAGCAGAGACAAGAAAGAGAATGCTGGCTAAGGTGACCAATATGGAAAATAACATTAATAACTTTAGTAACTTCATTGTAACCACCGATGAAGAGACAAAAAATAAGTTTTTAGAAAGTGGTTTAAGTTTAATTTCTCAGAATGAGAATGCATATACATTTGTGAATGATCCTAAAAAGATTATGAAGTTTAGCGACAATAACCTTAAGTTTTCATTTACAAATAAATTGACGATTTGAGACGGTTGCTTGACCGTCTTTATTTGTAGATGAGAAAGGAGGTATTGATGTGCATAAATTATTAACAATGAACGATTTATATTCGTACTATGCTAACCAGAATAAATCTTTTAAATTTAGTGCAGAAGATAAAAATAGTCAGATTGCCGTACAGGTAGATGGCAAACTGAAGTTTGATAAAGAAAATGACTTGCAGGGGCTTCTTCCTGTTACATTACAGGCTTGTCATATTGGAGAAAATCTGAACGGCTCAAATATTGACAAGGAAGTTATGGAATCTGCTATGCCAAGTTTTAAAAACAGACCTATTCTTGGATTTATTCATGATGTTGACGGGCAGCCAGAATTTTATGGCCACAATATGCATCTAGATGATGATGACAATATTGTTTATGATGAAATTCCTATTGGTATTATTCCTGAGTCTTGCGATGCAAAGCTTGAGTATGATGAAGAAAAAGATAAGACATATTGTGTCGTAAATGGTTATATTTTTGAAGATTATACTAAAGCAGCAGAGATTCTAAAGAGAGAACAGGAATGTGCCGTTTCTGTCGAGCTTTTGATTAATTCATTGTCTTATGATGCTAAATCAAAGGTTATGAATATAGAAAGCTTCGTTTTCCAGGGATGTACTATCCTAGGATGCGACGACAATGGTAATACTATAAACCCTGGAATGGCTCAGGCGAATATTAAATTAAGTGATTTCAGTCAGAAGAATAACTCTGTATTCTCCGGTACTGATATCAATGAAAAACTGATTGAATCATTAGATAAGTTAAATGAAACTTTATCTAATTTCAATAAAACAAATGTGAACTGTCAGTTCACGAAGAAAGGAGGTAACTGCATGGATAAGCTGAATGAACTTTTAGAAAAGTATAGTAAGACTTTAGAAGATATTGATTTCGAATATGAAAATATGTCTGACGAAGAATTAGAAGCTAAATTTGCAGAAATGTTTGAGGAATCCGTTGCTTCCGATGAAGGAACTGATGGTGAAACATCTGAAGAAAGCTCTTCCGAAGGTTTTACAGAAGAATCTACTGAAGAAACAAATACAGAAGAAGAATCTGCGGATGAATCAAATGAAAATGATTCTGATGAAACAGAAAAGTATTCTATTGAAATTTCTGATGGCAAGCGTACTTATTCCGTTTCTATGAATGACAAGATTTATGCTCTTAGTCAGCTCGTAAATGAAGTATATGCAGAAGATGGTACATACTATTCTGTAATTGCTTATGATGATTGTGTTGTCATGACTGATTGGTGGTCTGGCAGAAACTACAGACAGTCTTATAAGGATGAGGATGACGAACTGTCATTGCTCGGAGACAGAGAAGAAGTGTTTGTAAATTATCTTACAAAGGAAGAAGAAGCTTCGTTGGAAGAAATGAAATCTAACTATTCTGCTATTGAAAATGAGCTTAATACTTATAAGAAAGCGGAATTAGACGCAAAGAAAGATGAAATCTTTGCAGAAGAATCTTATTCTGAATATCTTGATGAGAATGAATTCAAAGAATTAATTGAACATAAGGATGACTATTCTCTTGAAGAACTAAAGGATAAGGCTGAAATCGCATTTGCAAAGTGCGTAAAGAAATCTGGCACATTCTCTAAGAAAGATCCAGATCATAAGTCTGTAAGACATGGACTTTTCTCAAATAAAAATACAGAAGAAAAGAAGCCTTACGGCGATTTATTTGATTAAACTATTTAAAATTATAAATAAAGGAGGAAATAAAAATGGCTACAAATTTTATTAATTTTGAAACCAAGCATGCGGTCGCTGGCAGCTCTAAGCTCCACGCTACTACTGCAGGACATATCTATAATATCCAGATTGAAACAACTGCTGGATTAGATAATGGATCTGTCATCGGTATCGGCGCTTATGTCGAACCAGAAGTTTACAAGGAAGCTGCTGCTCCAACTACTTTTGAAGCAGTTGTTGATGATGTTGCTGCAAACGGCAATTATTACGTAAGAGTTACAAAGCCTGAAGGAGCTCTGTTGGTTCTTTCCGTACCTTCTACATATTATGACTATACATCTCAGATGAAGGCAGAAAGCAACTTCTATAATGCAAAGGGAGAAATTGCGAGAGCTTATGAACTCTACGCAGGAGATATCTTTGAATTAAGTAAGGAAGGTTTCACTGGTGAGTTTGTTAAGGGCGACAAGGTAGAAGTTGACGCTGCATCTCATAAGCTTAAGAAACACGCTGAATAAGGAAGGAGGAAATTAAAATATGGCAAAGTTAATGTTTAGTAATGAAAGCACAAGAAATGTGTTTACAAATAGAGATTATGATGCTTTTAAGACACTGATGGAAGACACTGCTGCAGGCAGATTCCAGCAGGGCATCACAAAGGAACAGGCTAACGATAAGATTCGTGAAGTCATGTTTGAAGTTCTTGGTGTAGATGAAAATACACCTAAGAAGGAAATGAGAAAGGCAATTCGTAGACATAAAGTTGATATCTACGAAGTTATTGAAGAAGTTGTTCCGGATCTTCTGAACACTGGCTGGATTGACAATCCTTGGTTCAATCAGTTTGTTGATTATAGAAATCTGGCTTCTGGAGATACAAACGAATTCTATGTAGAAGACGATGTTATCCTGACAGTAGCTAAGGTATCTGGTAACAGCCATGACATGCTACGTCAGAGACTTGGAGAAGGAAGTTCTTTCCAGGTTGCAACTTCTTGGTTTGGGGTTAAATCTAGCTCCCCTGCACTGTAAAGTGTTTGAATATATAACGCATTGAATTGCTGGAAAACCTTAAAGATAATTGAACTACAACATAATCTGAAAATGATAAGTGTGAATGTTGCGAAAGTAGAAAAAATCAATTATATGGTATATGGTATAAACCTAAGTACTAATGCAATAGGCAATCAGCAGCCAAGACTATATAAAATTATATAGTAAGGTTCAACGACCATTCCTATTAATGGAAGTAGGATATAAGTGATTGATATCCGAAGTGGTGCGCCTCTCGTATGAGAGTGAAGATATGGTCTAATCTTTAGTGAAAGCTAAAGGGCTTATAAGCCAACATGGTGTAGCGACCAAATGTTAAATGAAAATGAAAGATTTACGCAGAATATGAAAGATTTATGAACGGTGTTGTTGACTGGTCTAAGTTTGTTCAGAAGATTTATGAAGCATTTGACCTGAAGGTTAATACTCTGGTTCATGATGCTGTTATGGCTGCAGGTGATAAGGTTCTTCCTGCTGAACAGTTTAAGAAGTCTCTTGAAATGAAGGCTGAAAATGAAGCAACAATTATTGAACTCGCAGACGACGTCGCTCTTGCAAATGGTTCTGATGTAGTTATTATGGGTACAAAGCCTGCACTTGCTAAGCTTGCTTCTATCACACCTATTACATATTATTCTGATGCGATGAAGGATGAAAGAAATACTCTTGGCAGACTTGGTGTCTGGAATTCGTATACTTTAATGGAGATCCCGCAGGCATACGCTCCAAATACAACTTCCAAGAAGCTTGAAGACAACACAAAGCTTCTGATTATGCCAGTTGCTGACAACAAGTTCATCAAGTTCGTCAATGAAGGCGATGCTCAGTTCTATGAAAATACAGATCCATCCAAGAATATGGATATGACTGTTGAAGCTGAATATCAGCAGAAGATGGGCTTTGCTACTGTTATTAACAGAAAATTTGGCGAAGTTAAGATTACAGGATAATTAAGAGTGGATTATTCCACTCTTTGTTATTCAAAGGGAATAAAAAAGGAGATAAATAAATGGCTACAAAGACTACGAAAAAGACGGTTGTTAACAAGACCGTAAACAAGAAAGAAGAAGTTAAGAATGTTGATGAAGTTTCTAAGAATGAAGCTCAGAACATTACAGTAAATGTAGATACAACAAAAATTGCCGAGGCGGTTGCAAGTGCTATTGCTCCTGCAAAGAAAAAGACAGAAGAATACGGCGAAGAAGATTTAATTCTTTGTCAGTCAATTACTAGAGGTGAATTGATTTATATTGGTTCAAAGTCTGGAAATAGATATTCTTTTGCAAATCATGGTGATACATGCGAAATTGAAGTGAGAGATTTAAACGCTCTTAGAGCATCTAGGTCTCAGTATCTTTATGAGCCATTGTTCATTATCATGGACGATGATTTTCTTGCTCAGCCTAGATACAAGGACATCAATGAACTGTATGATGTTTTGAGAAAGCATGATATTGAAGAAATTATTAACATGCCACTTGGAGATTTTAGAGCTGCATTGACTTCTTTACCTGATGGATTTAAGAAGGCGTTAGAAGATGAAGTCGCAACAAGAATTCATAATAATGAATTCGATTCATTAAATAAGATTAAGGCTATTGATGAAATTTGTGGAACAGATCTACGTTGCATGATTGAATAGTAAGGAGGTGCTTTGTTTTGGCTACACCTTACGAAGATATTTTTAAGCGATTCAAAAAAAGAATCGAAGATAAAGATCTTCCTAATTTTGATGAGGACGATCAAAAAGAAATGTTGACCGATTGGCTGGATACGGCTATTGGTTACATTGAATTAGATGGTTTGAAAATACAGAATGATTTATCTGATAGGGATAATGATTTGCAGGAATTTAATGCGGATTTAAATAATAGTGAAAAAGAGATTATAGCAATGTATATGGTTGTTGCGTGGTATGAGCCAAAAATTAATTCTTTAGAAACAACGCTTATGTTTATTGGTTCTAAAGATGAAAAGTGGACAGCACAGAAAGACCAGCTTGCAATGCAGAAAGAAAAGCGTGACTATTGGAGGTTAGAAGCTAGAAAATATTTTAGAAATTATGGATATAAAAACAATAGTTATATTAGCAATGAGGGATAGAAATGGATTATAAATATGGCGTCTACCCTTCTGCTCAATTTCACGATTATAAAAAAAGAATTCACAATTTAATTCATTGGCTTTTAATTTATGCTGACGAAAAGAATCCTTGTTTAAATGATTATTTTTCTAAAGTTCAGTATAAATTGGACGGACTTAATGAATTGATTGGCTACCCTACTCAACTAGTAGAGATTATGAATTTAGTTGAGTCTGCAAAAATTGAATATAACAAACCAGATTATAGCCACAAAGCATACCGCAAAATTATTCTAGATATTCATGAATTAATAGACAAAATTCCAGAGGGTGACTGATATGAGTGACTTGTTTAGCAAAAGAATGGATATGTTGTTAAAAAGCGGTAGTCTAGGTGGCAAACTTCTTGAAGATTCAGATATTATTGATGATAGAAATTTCACTAGTGATACAAATTATAAAAAAGGAATGCTGTATGATTGGGATATGAATGAACTTGAAGAAGTTGAATTTAAATTTGAAAAAACTAAAACTTGGTCTGCGGGCAATACCGCAGTTGAGTATATGATTCGTTTCAGGCCAAATTATAATCCAGAATATAAATTTAAGGATTTATATTATAAAAAGGATGGTAGAGAACGATTTGGATTTTATATTGACGTTTTAGACGTTCCAAAAAAACAATATGAGAAATGGTTGATTATGGGAAAGGATGATCGTGTTGCTTTTGACCGCTATAATGCATTCAAGTGCGATTGGTGCTTTGAATGGGTTGATGGCAAGAATTATCATAATTGTCTCGGATGTGTTCGAGATGCCAAAGATGGATCTATGAATAACCCAACAAACGATGGGTTAGGCGGAACGCTTGTTAATGACGAGATTTCTATTATTGTGCCAACAAATGAAAATGTTGCCAAGATTAAACTTGGCACAAGATTCATGATTGGTGACAGTGCATATAGACCACAAGTTTATGAAGCTGCAAAGATATTAGACACTGCTCCGCTTGGCACAACAGAAGTGTTTATGAAGCAGCGCTTGTTTAATGAGCACACTGATGTTTATGGGATCATTAATGACATGAAAAATGTAGACTTTTGTTTTAATTTGCCTATAGATGATTTACCTGCTAATTACGGCGGTAATTATCACATGATTTGTGACTGTGTTAGCTCCAAGAGTTTTGTTGAAGAAACTCCTGAGAATATTGCATGGAAAATTTCGTGCGATGCTAAATATTTATATGTAAATGGACAGGCTGTTATTGTCAAAGCAATTCCATCAAAGGAGACAACTAGACCATGTGCTTGGCATGTCTTTATTGACGGCAAAGAATATGGGATTAAATCTTTGACTGATTATTTTGATATTCACTATGATGACACTACTCTATCTATTAAAGCCATTAATAAGGTAATGGAGAAATATATAGTGAAGGTGGCAATTTGGGATGAGTATAATAATTATTATGATTCAGTAGAAATGGAGGTTCGTGCATAATGTTTGAGCAAAAAGCGAAAGAACCAAAATTGTCTAATGATATCCAAGATATTTTAAATAGAAGCATGGGAGAAAAATCTGATGCTAATGTTGATGATATTTTTAGATACAAGTATAAAATTATGAAAATGCTCACCTCTAATCAAGATATTCTGCATACACTTCATAATGCTGAGCTTGCTGGAGATGGTGAAAATATAAATGGAGATAAATACAGAGATGTGTGTATCTTTGATTATATGAAACTGCCAGATTTAAAGAGCACAGTTAAGAACTATGTATGCTTTGAAATTGATGATAATACTGGATATAACAGCACCGTTAATAAAAGAATTACATTTAGAACTGTTTCTCATGAAAGCGACTGTAAGACTGATTGGGCTATTTCAAGGCAGGATTTGCTTGCGGCGATTATCAAAACAGAGTTTGATTGGACAAATGCATTCGGCATGCATTTTGAAAAAACGTCTGATACTGGATATGTGGCGGACGGTGGATATTATTACAGAGAAATTTGCTATAATGTCACGGCACCAAATAACATTCGTAATAAAATAGCAAATAAATATTAGTGGTGTTTTATGGAAAATGAATATAAATATGATATTTTGAAAATGTATTTTGGAGACGACTATGAAGTTGCTCCAAATATTTATATTCATCAGCCGTCTATCAATGACATTATAGAATATGGCGAAGCAAGATTTTGGAGTCTTGTCACTATACTTTGTGGAAATCCAACCACATTTAGATTGCAGCTATGGAATTCCGGTGTAGACTGGAATAAGATTAGTGATTTTGAACTATTTGCATCTTTTGTTGTTGGACTAGAACAGGACAGAACTAAGATCTTTTTTGGAGACTTAGATTTTACTAAAATGCGTCCAATTACAAATAGAGATGAAAAATTAGTTCTAATTTATATGCCGAATCCAGAAATCCAAATTGATGAAGATATTTACACAAGACTTGTTGGATATCTTCGGATTATGGTCAATTATTATCCAAAGGTTGAACACGCCAAGGGCAAATCAACCAAGGAAATGTTAATCTGGGAAGATGAAATGAATCTAAAAAACGCTGAAAGACTTGCGACAAGTGAGAAATTTCAGCCTTCTACTCTGTTCCCATTAATATCAGCTTCTCTAAATCACCCAGGGTTTAAATATAAGAAATCAGAATTAAGGGCGGTTGGTATTTTTGAATTTATGGATAGTGTTAGAAGATTACAGGTCTATGAAAGTGCTACATCATTAATGACCGGTATGTATTCCGGTATGCTAGATATTTCTAAGATCAAATTAGATAAAGAATTAAATTGGGCAAGGGATATGTATTCTGATGATAAGCCCGCTATTCCAGAAAAGAAAGCGGACACGCAGAAGAAGGCATAATCTTGTCTTTTTTAATATTGTCGAGATGAAGACATTAAATTTATCACGTTAAATATAAGGAGGAATAAAAATTTATGGCATTTAATATTGATGGAATCATTATTGATAGAATCCAGATGGGTATTGCAGAAGACTTCTCTGGTAATGTGTTATACACACTGACACAGCTTGCTGATGCTACAATCGAAGTTACTGCTGAAAGTAAGGAAGCTAAGGATGCGAACGGAACTCTGATTAAGACTTTCTATACAGGTAAGTCCGGTACATTTACAGCTAACAACGCTATGCTTGACTTCAACATTATGGCTGAAGCTACAGGTACAGCTAAGGAAGTTGCAACTTCTTCTAAGAAGATCACTATGCCTGGTATTAAGTCTGTTAAACCAGGGACAAAGACAGTTACGCTTAAAGGCGTAAAGGCAGACACTGTTTCTGTAGTTGGTATTGCTGGTAATGGTACTCTTATTAAGAAGTATACTAAGGATTCTACTGCAAATGAAACAACATTTAGCATCTCCGGAGAAGTTCTGACTCTGCCAACAGATACTAATGCGCCTGCAGAATATGTTATCAAGTATGATAGAGATGTAGAATCTGGTGTTAAGGTTGCCAACAGAGCTGATGAATTCCCAAGAACAATTAAATTAACTCTTAAGGCATTGGCAGTAGATCCTTGTTCTCCAGACACCGTAAGATCATGCCTGATCGTACTTCCGTCCTTCCAGGTATCTCCTGAAACATCTATCAGTTTACAGACTGATGCACAGCTGGAGTATAAAGGAAGCTTACAGGTAGATTACTGTAATGCAGCGGGTTAACGAAACTAGCTCCTATGTTTAGAGATAAGCATAGAGTGATATGTAAATACATATCCAAATATTTCTCTAATTGCTGGGAAATCGTAGAACTAATTAAACTACAACGCAATATCTGAAAAGATATAAACGTGATAGTTGCGAAAGCAGAAAAAATTAATTAGACGGTATATGGTTAAAACCTAAATACTATAATAGGCGACAATCAGCAGCTAAGACCGAGAGGTAAAGTTCAACGACTATGGCGTAATGCCAGTACATCTAAAGCTAGGTGGAAATGGGAAACTGCTTAAAATTATAATATATAAAAGCAGAAGATATAGTCTATTCTTGTATGAGAATACAAGCAGTTCATAAGAGAACGGTATTGTGTAGCGAACAATATGAATTTTGAAGAAGGTTTTGTATGAAATCTATATGGCTGAAGAAGATACAGAAGAATAATTCTGTGTTATTTTAAGCTATAATTTATAATCTAGGGGGATTAAATTCCCTCTAGATTATTTTTATTTATTATATTGATTTATTTGTAAAAATTGTTATAATATGTCTAATGGAGGCACATTATAGTATGAATCAATATAAATTTTCAAAATCTTTTAAAGATTGGTGTATTGAAAATAATCGTCAAGATTTATTAGATAGATGGGATTATGAATTGAACGATAAATCACCAGGCGAAATAGCATTTACTTCAAATTTAAAATATTGGTTTAAATGCCATAGACATATTCATGAAAGTGAATTGCATGCCATTTCTCCAATAACAAACAAGGCATTAAATTTAAAAGATATAAACTGTGATAAATGCAAATCAATCGGACAGTTTTTAATAGATACGTATGGTCAAGGCATATTTAATAAGATTTGGTCTGATAAAAATGTGTACAATCCATTTAAATTATCTGCTCACAGTTTAAAGAAGATATGGTTAAAATGTTTGAAAGATGATACACATCCTGATTATGAAGTTAGTTGTGATAATGCAACAAAAACAATTGGATGTCCGTATTGTATAGGCAAAAAGTTTGTTTAACAAATTCTTTAGGATATAATTATCCTGAGATTTTAAATAAATGGTCTGATAAAAATGATAAAACTCCGTATGATTATACATGCGGTTCAAGCCAAAAGGCATGGTTTAAATGTGAAAATAATAAGCATGAAGATTATAAAAGAAAAATCTGTGATGAGGTGTTTCATGATATGGATTGCCCAAAATGCAACAGTGAAAATCAAAGGTATTGTGGTGGTGGCAAATTAAAAGAACCAGAAGATTTAAGAGGACAAAAATTTGGAAGATTAACTCTAAGATATTATATTAGAAAAGGTAAAAATAATTTAGTATATTGGGTTTGTGATTGTGAATGTGGAGGAACTGCAGAAGTCACACCGTTTAGATTAAAGCATGGAATCATTAAATCATGTGAATGTTTATGGTTAGAAAATATTAGTGGTGAGAACAATTATAATTGGCAAGGTGGCATAACTCCTGAATTAGAAAGGGAAAGACATTCACAAAAATATAAAGAATGGCAATCTGAAGTATATAAAAAAGATTGGTATACATGTCAATGTTGTGGAAACGGTAAAAATTTGAGAGCGCATCATATTTTAAATTTTTCAAGTAATCCAGATTTAAGATATGATATATCAAATGGAATAACATTATGTAATGAATGTCATGATATACAAGGCGTATCAAAATCCTTCCATAATAAATATGGAACTGTTAATAACACTCTAGAGCAATTAGAAGAATACATCAATGAAAAACGTGAGGCAATTGGACTCACAGAACCATTTTCAATGGAAGAATATAAAAATGGTAAGATTTTAAAATCAATTAAAAAAGGATAATTATCCTTATTAAAGAGAGACGAGACAATCGTCTCGTTTTTGTTTAATGAAGATAATTACGGAAATATTTTAGGAGGAAATAATATGGAAAGAAAAATTAATAGAGAATGTGTTGTTTGTGGACGCAAGTATAGTTATTGCCGCTCTTGCAGAGACGATGCTAATAAGCCTGAATGGATGGCGAGCTTCTGTTCTAGCACGTGCCGAGACGTTTACGAGGCTGCTGCAGGTTTTTATGCGAAACAGAAGACGGCGGATGAAGCAAAGGCGATTTTAGATAAATGCGATTTGTCCAACAAGGCAAATTTTACGCCGGCAACGCAGAGATTAATTAAAGAAATTTATGAATCCGCTACTCCTGTTTCTGTAGAAAAGACAGAAGTAAAGGTTGAAACGACACCAAAGGCTGAGTCAAAAATTAATGTTCAGTCAATGCAGAATAAGAATTTCAAGAAAAATAAACATAGATAATATTGATAGTGATTTTTTAATTTTTAGGGGTACTTTCTCACTATCGAGAAGTGCCCCTTTTTTTAATTTTTTGAGAGGAAGAAAATATGAAAGAATATATTACTAGTGATACAACAGGAAAGACATATTGTCCAGATGATACAATTAGGCTTTTAAATTATAGACAATTGCTATTTTATATGAATAAAGGTGTCCCAATTTTAGATTTTTATCCAAGTAAGGATTTTAAAACAGGACAAGATGTTTTAGTTTTTCTTGTAAATAAGAAAGATAGTCAGAAAGCTTATAGAGAATGGATGGGGTATGATGACTAAAGAGTTAAAACTCATAGCCACAATTTGCCCGTCTAATAATCATTATTTAAACTATAGGGTTGTAAGATCTGGTGGAAGAAATATTGTTGCGCCATACCCTTCTGCTGACACAAAGAAATTTAAAAAAGAATTTATACCATATGTGCAACAGGAAGCAAAAAAGCAGGGATGGGTTATGGATGGAGCAGGTCTACAACATTATTATGTCTATTGGAATGTTTATTTTCCTAGAGTAGATATGGATGCTGAAAACTACTCAAAGGTAATTTCCGATTCAATCACAGAATCTAAATGCGTTTGGATTGATGATAATGTTGTGTGCAATAGAGTTAATCATATCTATTATGATTCTAAGAATCCAAGATTTGAATTAACTATTGTCCCGGTTGACTATATTGGAATTTTTGATAATAAAGAACAATTAGATAAATTTGAAAATAAATGTAAATCATGTAATAGATATAAAAGAAATTGCAGTATTTTAAAAAATGCAAAGTCTGGAAGAATACAAGAAGAGATTAATGACTTTGTGTGTGAAAATTATAAAGAAGCGAAAGCTAAGGAGGGAAAATGATATGGAAACAATTAAGATTGAAGATTTAAAAGATAAGAAAGATGTAGAAGAATGTTTTGATGCCGGTCTTGAGATTAAGTATAGTGTTCCAATTGTACTTCAGAAATCAATGGCAGAAACAGTCGCAAATATGCTATTAGAAGAAGATGATGATGGAGTTTTGACATACGATCCGATTGAATATAGGATATTGACTGCTGTCGCAACGGCATCTTTATATACAAATATTGAATTGTCAGATAATGATTATGATAATTATGATATTTTAAATGCGTGTGGGCTGGTAGTATATTTGGTTGATTATGGCGCTGAAAGTAATTGTGCAAGTTTTGATTGCATGCTTGTAGATGTTTTAAATCATAAGATGGAGGTAAATAACATATCTCATATTATGGCCAAGTCTGCGAACCAAATGGTCGGCATTTTTAATAATACTATAGAACATCTGAATTCAATGCTAGATAAGGGAGATCCTAATAAGATTGCAAAGTATATGTCAAAAGGTATTGAAATAATTGCGGCAAAGATGCCTGATTTTTCTAATATTGATTTAACAAAGGGTATTAAAGAACAGATTGATAAAAATAAATTAAGTTAATAAAAGGATTGTTTAGTATGGAAAGTGTAGAATCTGTTGCTGTAAAAGCAATGAATAAAAATATTGATATAAATAAAGTTTGCAGAATAAAAAAATATATACCAATTGAAGAAAAATTTAGGATCTTAAATGATTTTGATAAATTATTTAAAGAACATATTGGCGATTATCCTGGATTTGAATCGTTTATTGCGTATGTTTTTTTTAATTTAACTATGGTTAAAGAATATACAGATATTAATATTGAATTTACATATGAATGTTTTGATAAATTACAAACGAATGACCTAATGAGTAGAATATTAAATGAGGTTGGACAGGATTATAAATTGTTTTTAAATTTTGTAAAAATGCAAAATAATTTCCAATAATAGAAAGGTGGTGCACTATGGCTAGTCAAATTAATTTTAAAGAGTTTGTTGAAAAATTTGCAGTGTCTGCATTAAAAAGTAATTTGAGTAAATATGAAAAAGCAGGCAAACAAGCTGCTAAACAAATAAGAGAAAATATTGTGAACGATTGGTTTGGAGAATTTAATTCTTCTTCTGTAAATGAAGCAACTCAATATGTTGCATATTCAAGATTATTTGATAATTTTACGGGGAAAGTATATATCACATCTTATGTTGATATTGACGCATATAAGGATAAGCCAAGTGCAAGAAGATGGATTCAAAGACATCCTATAGTTGGAAACATTAAAGATCCAAAAGAATATGTATTGATGCTACAAATGAAAGATGGCATTATTGGACTTCCTGCACATTCTACTTTTGCTCCTAATTTTACGCAAGGAACAAATGGATATATGCATTGGATAAATGGTGTAAATCAACATTTTCACCAAAGACCAACTGGATTAGAAGAGGAAACTTATAACAGTGAATTATGGCAAAATTTTAATGATATGATTGATAATTTAGTCAAATAATTAAGTGAAGGGAGTGAGATATATGGCAAGACAAGTAGCAAAAGCTCAGGCTGTGATTGATTTAATTATTAATGGTACGAAAGAAGCTCAGAGCGAATTAGAAAAAGTTGGAAAGCAAAAAGATAAACTTGTTAAAGATAATATTATTCAATATAAAATTGAAATAGATAAAGATGGAGCTTTGACATTACAAAAACTTCAAAAGGAATTAAACAAAGACGGCAAAAATTTAATGAAAGTTGGAATTCCTGATGAATATTTTAAAAAGATTGCAGGAGTCGACAGTAAGGATAAAAAGAGCAAAGAAGATGCATTTGTAAATATCCTTAAGGGGATGTCATCTAATGGAGGTTATGGGGAAGACACTGGCATTGTATCTCCAGAATTGGAATCTCTTAATAAACAGCTAGAAGAACAGAAGAAAATATTTAAAGAAAATTCTGATGCGATTGATAATTATAAGAAACAAATTAATGATTTAAATAATATCAAGATTAACGATAAAAACAATATAGACGAACAAATATCTAATAAAAGAGAAAAAATAAAAGAATATCAAAAGACATTGCGTGAGGATAATTCATCTATTATTGATGATTTTCAGGATGAATTTAAATCCGCATACAATACATATAATAATGATCCAAATTCAAAAGAAAAATTGCAAAAATTAATATCCAAAAAAAATGTTTTAGATAATTTATTTTATGATATGGCAAAAAAGAATTCCGGGAAAGGATATTCTGCAGAAGATGCATATGATGATTATATTAGTGCAGAATTTTCGAACAGAAAATCGTATGATGAAATATTTGAAGAAATTGACGATCATTCCTATGATTATGATGATTCTGATTTTTTAAATGGAATAGAAAAATTAACAGAAGAAGAACAGCAACAAATTAATAATAGAATAAAAGCTTCGGAAGAATCTATAAACCAAATAAAACAATTAAATGATGAGATAAAGGCTTTGACAAAACAGAAGGTTGATATAGATAATGCCGCCGAAGATCCTAATGTTACAGCAATACAGCAAAAAATCAATGAAGCAGAACAGGCAAAAGCTCAAGCCGAAGAAGTTATTAAAGAACTTAATGGTAAAATTGATGCTTTAAAGAATAATAATGGTGTCGAAAGCGAAAGTGGTAGTCTGTCTAGTGGAGGTTCTGGAAATGGGCTATCAAGTGGTAATGGTGAATATGTCGATATAAAGGCTAGAATCTCTAACATGGACGAAATTGCTCAACAAATTGAAGGGCGAGAATATAATATTCATGTAAAAGCATCTAATATTGATGATGTTTCTAATCAAATTGATGATAAATTAAGCGACACAAAAATTAATTCTACAACAAATACTGATTTAGATGTAGTTGAAACATCAAAAGAAGACATTAAGAATCAAATACGTAAATTATTTAATGATTCTATATCTGCTCTTCATGAAGCACTTGGAACTAATACGGATACAAATTTATTACCAGAAAGATACAAAGGCGAAATAAAAAGAGATAAAAATAATGAAATAACCACGACTACATTAAAAAGAGCTGTACATAATACTAGAAATGCTGATGCTTTTACGAATGATGGAGAATATTTTAACGAAAAAAGAAATAATCTTTTTGCTATATTATCTACATATGAAGATATTGATGAAGCTATAAAAGTTTTAACTAAAGATGAACAAAAATATTTAAATAATTCTGGAATCATCGATCAAGTAAAAAATGCAAAGGAAGACTTTGGTGAGCTTTCTAATAAGGTTGGAGGAAATGTAAATCAAATTGGGACTTTAGTTGAACAACTTACCGGAAGAAAGGCCAGTAGTTCAGATTTAGATACATTGAAAAATAAATTATTAACAAAACCATCTATAGATGCGTCTAAATTCTTAAACAGTAATTTTAGAATAGATTTAAATGAAGTATCAGAACAATCTAATCAGGCTGAAAATATTGTAGCGCAAGATAAGGCAAAATTAGAAGAGACTCCAATTAAATTTAATATAGAGATAAATGAAGAACAGTTTAAACAAAGATATAATGAACTTCTTGAAACATACTCTGGATTATCCGGAACTGGTTCTTCTAAAATAGCGAGAGAAGTATACAACAATATAAAAGATTCTGGAAAAATGTCTGTAGAAGATGCGGCTAAATTATTGGCTCTTGGCAATGGAGTTAGAAATAATGAAATCTCTTATAGAGAAGGTAAGGGAGATATAAACGCCAAATCAGAAGTGGAGACAAGCTTATTTGATTACGCTCTTAAGGATATTGGGCTTGACAAGTCTGTTATTTCTAATTCGCTATATGATGTTGCAAATAGATGTGGCATTGAATTCATTAATGGAACAAATAAAGCTCTTGGGAATAAAAGTACTGGGGATAAAACAAATAAGACAGAAAAAGCTTCTGATAATAAAAATATAGGTGATTATGACAAAAGTGTTTATGAAGATGTAAATAAACTTGCAGAAAAATATAAAAAGGCATCGGTTGATTCTATTTATGGTAGTATAGAAAAAATGTTTAAAGATTCGATAGATTCTAAAGAACCTTTAACAGAAGAACAAAATAAAGAATTACTCGCTATGACAAAAGCGTATAATGCTCGTAAATATGGCAAAGAAGACGCAAAACAATCTGTTATAGCAGAAATTTTAAATGGTAAATTTGGACTTGAAAACTTTGATAGTGTACTTGGCGGAAATAGAAATAAAGTCAAAAGTGCATATAACAAAGTAGCTGCAAAAAAAGCCGATGAGATTTATCAAAAAGAACAAGAAAGATTAGAAGAAGAAAGCAGGAAAAGAGAAGAAAAAAGAAATGGAGCTAGTGCTTCTCAAAGGTCTTCTAAAAAAAGCAGAACAACTAAAAATGATGAACCGACTGTTGCAGAGCTAGCTACCATAGAGAATCAGCAGTCAAAAAATAATGATGCTGATGATAGGAAAGCACGATTAATAGAATCATATAAACGAGCAAAGGAAAGAGGGCTTAAGACTAAAAAAACTGGCGATAATCCTGAAAATCCAGAAGTTCCGTATGACGTAACATTAAATTTAAAAGATGGAGAAATTGCTTCTTTAAAAGGTAAAATTGAAGAAGGTGTTAATCCGATTAAGATACAGATTGTGCCTGAAGATGATGCGTTTAAAGCCGCTCAGCAAGATATTAATCAAGTATATAGTGATATTGCTGCTCAGCAAGCAAAGATTTCTAAAAATAATAAAGATGTTTCGTTACTCCCAGAAAATTATAATGGAGATGCATATACAAATAAGAACTTCAAAAAAGGAACGACGGAAGTTTCTTCTAATAAGATTAAGAATGAAATAAAAGCTTATAACGAAGCAGATGCCGCAGGAGATGCTGCTAGTATTGCAAAGGTACAAGATAATTTAGTGGCTATGTTGGCCACTTATAATAATCTCGATGATGCGGCTGCATCTTTTGGAGAAAAGCAAAAAACATTGTTTGAAAATGTTAAAACTAGAGTTGAAGATGCTCGTTCTGCTCAGGAATCGTTAAAAAATATAAGTTCAAGTGGAACCGGAGATAACGGAGATTTAAATAGTAAAACAAATAATATACCGAAAGAAATTCCTATTAAATTAGTCCCTACTCCTACAGTTGAAGAAATTAAGACTCAAATTAATGAAATCAACGGGAAAGATATAAACTTTGATGTCACAGGTAATGAGACTATTCAAAAAATTAAAAATGACATTGATTCTATTCAGAATAAAGATGTGTCGATTAATATCAATACGGTTCCTACTATCAAAGATTTGCAGGACAATATAGATGGAATTGACAGAAGCAAACCCATTGAAATTCAAGTTGAAGAAGGTAATATCCCTGTTAAGGACTTTTCTAAAATTAGCAATTCAGTAAACAATTTAACTTCTAATGACATCATGGGAATTAGCACGGCATTTGGAACGGCTGCAGCCAATGTTGGCAGTTATGCATCAGAAATGGTGGATTCTATCGGGAATGTAAAACAAGCAGTCAGTGAACTAAAAAACAGTTTGAAAGAAATTAACCTTACTAAAGTTTCTGATTTTGCAAAATATAGTAAACAAATTCAGAAATTGCAAGAAGCTGGTCAAAAATCAAAAGATAAAGCTTCTAAAGCTCAGGAAAATGTAAATGCTCTTAAAAGTCAGATAACACAGTTAAAGAAAGACAATAAGGCAGAAATTAAAAATGTCAAAGCAGAAGCCAATCAAAAAGTCAAAGATGCTCAAACACAAGCTAAACAAGAGATTAAACAAGCAAAAAAAGATGCCAATCAAAGCATTAAAGATTTCAAGAACGAGGCAAAAACAAAAGAGGTTGAGCAGAGGAATAAGAAAACAAATTTATCTGCTAATGCTTTGGTAAATAATAGAGAGAATTTTGCTAAAGCAGCTAATAAATCTAATTCAAGCATTATTGGCGATTCTATAAAATTAGATAAAAATGGTGCTGTCACATTTACTCAGAGTATTGAAGATTTGGGAAATACATTTTATGCTGCTACATATAAAGTAAACGATTTCAACAAAAAGATCAAATCAGATGAAATTATAGACAATAAGTGGATAAAAAATAATGCCACTATGCAAAATGTTTCATATGAAGAGAAAACAGATAAGCAGTTATATTCTAGCTTTGAAGAATATGCGAAAAATTCGGGCTTAAAATATGATAATCTTAATGTTAAAAATTCACAAATAACATTTGATCAGATTGTAGAAGATGCATCTGGGAATATAAAAACGTTTAGTCGAAGCATTCAGAATATTAATGATGTTTTAAATCAAGATAAAACTCTTAAAAAAAGTTTTTTAGACACTTCTAAGCTTACTTCGAATGAAAAGAAAGAAGAAATTTCTGATAAGAGACTTGCTGTGAACAAGGATATTACAGACCAAGTTAAAAAGGCACAAGAAGCAATTTTAAATCAAAGAAAGTTTGATTCTGTTGATATTCATCCAGGGATGTCCGATGATGAAGTCAAAAAACAAAGTTCTCAATATGACATTGAAACCAAAAGAGAAGAAGCAAAATTAGAGCAAGAAATTAATAACGCTATCAAAGATGGTTTGGTTTCAGAATCTGAGAAAGAAGAGATTCTTGGGAAAATAAACAAAACAAAAGAGGAAGAGTTGAAATTATACACCGCAGAAGGAAGAAGCTTTGCGCAAGATGATGCGGTAAATAAACTGTTCGATAGATACAATACGACGTTCGAAGGTTTATCTGGTGAAGATTTAACAGATAAATATGTTGATGCTGCAGAAATTGTAGATGGAAAAGTAGTTAAAATTAAAGATGATATTGAAGAATTAAGAGAAAAGGCTGAATACTTTTTAAATATTTTAAATACTGGAACATTTGAGAACAAAGATGCGTTTGAAAAGACAAAAGCAAACACAAAAACAATATTTGATAGAATTGATTATTATAATAAAAATTATAAAATCTCTGATGATATTTTGGGCGGTGCTGAAACAGGAAGTTCCAAGTTTAATGAATTGTCTGGCTCAAATCAAAGGGCAATGATAGAAAGCATTCTCAAAAATAGATATGGGGCAAGAGGGCTTCAAGTTGGGAATTATGTTGATGGCGTTGGTTCAAGGGTTGAATTTGTTGACGATAGTGGATACTTAGTAAGAGCAACAGTGAAAGCCGAAGAGTATACTAAGGCAATTGAAGAAAATACTAATGCGAAAAATGAAAATGCACAAGCGTCTGAAAATATAGCGAATAGCCAAGATATGGCTAATGCCGTTAATTTTAAATTAACAAAAGTATCTAGTACTAATAAAGTATATCAAACATCAGGAGAAAAATGGCTGTCTGGGCTTAAGTCTAAAATTGGCAATTTAACTCAGTACGTAACTGGGCTTGATGTTGTTATGAGAGCATGGAATGAAATTCAGCAAGGATTTAGCTTTGTCAAGGAATTTGATGCTTCTCTTACGACTATTAATCAGACAATGAGTGCTACAACAGAGCAATTAAGTGAACTTGGTGCCGGAGCACTTCAGACAGGTAAAGATCTTGGTGCGACTGCTGACTCTGTTCTTGATGCTGCTGCTATTTATGCAAATGCAAATGAAACTGCTGAAAGTGTGTTGGAAAAGGCAAAACCTACTGTTCTATTATCTAATGCGTCAGGTGAAGATACAAGTACGTCTGCCGATCAGATTCAGGCGGTATTAGAGCAGTTCACAGAATTAGAGGGGCAAGAAACAAGAATTGTTAACTCTTATGAAAAAATATCTGCCGGTGTTGCCATTGACTTTGCAAAGGGCATTGGAATCATTTCTGAAGGTGTACAGAACGCTGGTTCTGTTGCCAAAGAGTCTGGAATGCAATTTGAGGACTTCGCGGCTTCCGTGGCGAAAGTTGCTGAAAAAACACGACAAGACGGAAGTGTTATAGGCAATGCATATAAGAGCATCTTGGCTAGAACTTCTAGGTCTAAATCTGCTGATGAAGATGTCTCGGATGAAGACAGAAGTAATGCAGCAAAAGCTTTATCGAAAATTGGTATTCATGTTTATGATAGTGAAACTGGAGAATATCAGGATTTTAGCAAAACATTAGATCAGTTAGCTGAACGTTGGGATAAATTAACAGATGCACAAAGAGCAAACATTGGCGAAGCAATGGCTGGCACTCGTCAAATTAATACTTTAAATGCTATCGTTTCAACATGGAAAGATGCGAAAGAGCTTGCTGGAGAAGCAACCGATGATACAGATTTCTACGAGTCAGTACAAGATAAATACATGGATTCCATGACTGCCAAGCTTAATACTCTTAGAGCTTCTATGCAGGATTTTTGGAATTCTATTTTAAATACTGGCACGATTAATGCCGGTATTGATGCTTTAAATGGCTTATTGCAAGTTCTTGATGGATTGGCAAAAGCATTTAAGTCAGTAGGTGATGCAACCGGAACAGGTATGTTACCTACAATTTTAGGAACTGGACTATCAGGAATTATTGGTAGTGCTCTTGTAACTAATATAAAGAGTGCTAAAGAATCTTCTGGTAAAACCGGTTTATTCGCCGGACTTGGTGAAGGTCTTAAACAAACAGGAAAAGACGTCCTTAGTCTTGGATTAAAAGGAGATTCAGGTTACGCCAGCTATTGGCAAGCGTTTAGTGATGGCGCAAAAGATGCAAATGGAGAAATAACAAATCTTGGAGCTGGACTTAAAAATGTTTGGACAAATATGACCGGAGTTTCCAAAGCAGTTCTTGGATTTAGTGTTGCCGCAGCAGCTATTGGACTTGCTGTTAAGGCATTTGACCACTTTACAACTTCCGCTCAAGAAGTTAAGAAAGCTGTTGAATCTGCCAATGAGTCTTATAGTAAGCAAATGTCTTCTCAAAAAGAAATGAGAAATACAATTGATAGTATTGGCCAGGAATGGCAGACATTATCTGCTGGTGTAGACTCTAATGGTAACAATATTTCTCTGACAAATGATGAATTTGAGAGATATCATGAGATCTGCAATCAGATTGCTGGCATAATGCCTAATGTAGTTAAAGGATATGATGATCAAAATAATGCCATATTAACGTTAAAGGGTAATGTTGCAGAGCTTAACGCTGAATATGACAAAATGATTCAGAAACAAGCTCAAGATAGATTTAATGAAAACTTCGATACTTATTCAGAAGATTATAAGAATAAAAATGAAGGCTTAATAAATTGGAATGGCGGTTTTGGCGAAATTGTCAAAGGAATGGCAAATGTTTTCAAGACAAGACTCCAAGGTGGAAGTTCTTCTGATGTGTCTGGCAAGCAGTCTATGATTGATACTTTAAAAGAGCTTCAAGGATTAGACTATAATGACGCTAAGAAGTATTTTAATGAGAGAACAGATGGCGCAGAGGCAATGCCTGGGCGTGCAAAAGAAATCAATGAATTGCTTGGGACATCTATTAAAACAACAGAAGAAGAATTTAATAATTTAAAAGCCAATGGCAATATTAAGGCTGCTATTGATAGCTTACAGCAAGAACTTGATGAGTCGGCAAACAATGTCAAGCAGTCAATACAGGATTATATCACTTCCGTAACAGTTGGTAATGGGAAATATGCCGATCTTGATAAAAATGTCATTAGTGAAGCAACACAAGCACTGCAAAATTCTTCAGACGATGCCTTAAAGACACTTTCTGAGAACAAAGCCGCAATGTCTGCTGAAATTAATAAGTGGTTTGACGTATTGGAAAATAATCCTGATGCACAGACAGCATTAAATAATATTTTTGGAATTAATGATGATACATCTATAGATGACATCAAAAAGATATACGAAGAAGATTTTAAAACGCTTTCTGATGCTTTGGGTCTTGATGAAGATGGAGTTAAAGAATTAAAAATAAAACTTAAGCTTGATGGAGTCGATGATTTAATTAAACAATATGATAATATTGTAACTCAGGCACAATCTAAGGCTAATGATGAAGGAAAAAGACAAATTTCTGGTGTTGCTAAAGATTATACCGAACAATTAAGAAATATTGATATCACTGCTCCTAGAGAAGGTGTTTCTGGCGAAGCTATGAATAAAGCTGGCTGGAATGTAAATAAAAACGAAGTTGATTCTTATTTTGCTCAGGCTTTGGAATCCGAAGGTGTTTATTATGTTCTTACACCAATTACGCCGGACGGGCAGACGATTCTTTCTCCTGAAGATTTAGATAATTATTTACAGGATGAAATCCTTCAGGGAACTGATTCTAAGAATTTATTGCTCGGTGAATTTGATAGTGAAGATGCTGGTAAACAGGTTAAAAAGTTTACTAAAGAATTTACAAAAGCTAGCAAGAAATTCAATCAGAGTAATAACAATATCAAAGATTTCTTAAATAAAAATAACATTAATACTAAACAAGAAATGAATTTGCTGAAGTCCTTAATGGATAAGTATGATAATTGGTCTGATGTTGTAAAGAATTGGGGCGCCGAATCATTTGATTTAGATGTTAATTCTGATAGCCTTGATGCTCTTGACGAAAATCTCAATAAAGTTGAAGATACTATTGATAAGGTTAATGCTGCCTATAAAGAATCTATTACTTCAAGCGGCATGTCTAAAGAGGCAATTCAAAATGTTGTAGATGCATTTTCTGAACTTGATGGATATGATTACGACAGATTGTTTGAAAGCACGGCTTCTGGTGTTCACATGAATACAACAGAGCTAGCCAAGATGAACGCTGAATACGAAAAGCATGAAAAGTCTAAATATGAAGATAAACTTAAGTCTGAAATTTCTACCTATGAAGATGTTTGTAGACAAATTACAGAGGCAAATACTCTTTCTGAAAAGCAAGCACTGATTAGGAAGCGTGATGGTCTTAAAGAACAAATTGATAGGACTCAAGAATTAATTTCTAGATATGAAGGCTTAACAAATGCCGTGACTAAATATCAGCAGGCTCTTGAAAGTGGCGAAGAAGGAGACACGTATGATTCTATTGTTAGTGGCTATGATAATGCCATGGAACTTTGGAATAAAGGTCTTGTTGGAACAAATGAGTTTAAGTCTTTTACACAGATCTTCTCAGCCGAGGATTTAACTGGAAAGCCTGTAGAAGATTATGTAGCCGCTTGGGAAGCTGCAATGCCTAAGATGGAACGTTGGCTTTCAGACGGCGGCCAGGGCGTAGAAAATTTCTTATATGATATTAGAGCTTTAAACGAAGAATGGGCTTCGGTCGATGAGAATGGAAATTGGAACCTGAATGGGCTTCCTGATATGGAAACATTGTCAAAAGCTCTTGGCATAAGTCAATCTGGAATTGATATGATGATGCGTAAGCTTAATGATTATGGATTCAGTATTAATTTTACAGAAGAAGCTGATAATTTACGTTATTTAGCTAATTCAGCTAGAGAGGCGAATAAAGAATTAAGCGGATTTGGTGATTTAAATTTAGATGATTCTAATTTGCAACAGGTAACAGGAGATGCAGAAAAGCTTCAGGCAATGAAGGATTTTACATTTAATCTTGACATAGAAAATCCTGATGCATTAGATAGCCAAATTAAAACTGCCGAAGATTTAAGAAAAGCTTTGGTGCAGACATTTGGCGACGGTTCTGAAAAAGTTGAATTGTTTGATAAACAGTTGGATTATTTAAAAGCAAAACGTGGCGAATTAACGAATGTTACCGATTTGGCAGGTAAAGGATTTGGAATTGGTTATGATATGGAGGCTGATTCTAAGGCTCTTGATGATATTCTTAAAAAGCTTACAGAAATTAAGAACTTTAGTAACATTAGTCTTAATTTTAATTCTTCTAGTTTGACAGATATTAATAACGATCTTGCGACTCTTGAGGGCAAAATTAATCTTTTAAAAGGAGAAAATGGGAAGGTTGATTTAAATCAGGATGGTGCAACAGAATTGTTAGAATTATATTCTGCTGAATTAAATCAAAAGTCTAAATTAGAATTAAGTAACAATGCTTTGCATAATGTAGATACAAGTACTATCCATAATGCTGCACAAAGTGATGCTATAACTTATATGCAAGAATTGCAAAATGCAATTTCTGAATATGAAAACGCGAACCAAATTAATAGTGTTTTTGGCGAAGGAACAGTTGACGTTACAGACATGCAATCTAAAATCAATGATTTATTTACTAAGATTAAAACTGCTGGCGGAGACGTTCAAAAAGTATTTAAAAACCTTGGCATCGATATATCTAAAATAGACTTAACAAACTTAGATAATAGTATTAAAGGCATAAAAGGTGAGATAAACGAAGTAACAACTACTGATATAGGGAATATGGGTGGTTCGATGACTTCAAATAAAAAGCAGTTAAAAAAGTCTAAAGAGAATGCTAGAGATGCAAGTTTTGTTCTTGGAGAGAATAAATTAGATTTAAATGCAACTACTTCAGATGCAATTGATGCTCAAATTGCTCAGGGTGAAAAGTTAAAGGAAACCTATGCTGATGATGCAGATGCAGTTGAAGCATTAAACACTCAGATTGATTATTTAAGTCAAAAGAAAGATGTCTTGTATGGTGGAAGTGGAGGACTGAATCTTGACTTAAATTATGACAATAGCAAAGACTATCTTGATCAACTCGTTTCTGATGTAACTAAATTAAGTGGATTCAGTGATTTATCAATTAATTTTAATGTTAATAATATTGGCGATGTTGATGATCAGATAGATGATGTATCTAAGAAATTAGACACGTTCAGAGACCCAAATACAGGTGTTATTGATTTTTCTCAGAAGGGCGCTACTGAATTAATGGATATTATGACCGCTCTTCTCAACAAGGAAAAAGAGCTTAAAAATAACAACAGAGTATATATGAATGTTGACACATCTGGAATGGACGAAAATCATCAGACGGCAATATCAAATGTTAGAGTATTGCAAGATTCATTAGATGAACTTGATAAACAAAAATATTTGAAATCACTTAATCCAAATATTGATACAAGTGCTGCAGAAAAGGCTGTCGCTGATAGCTGGAAAACAATTCAAAATGATACTGAAAATGAGAAAATCTATAGTGATTTAAAGATTGACCCGAAGAAAGTAACAATTGATGGAGATAAAGTTGGTGACGAAGTCCAAAAAGATATTCAAGATCAATTAGATGGTGTTGATTGTGAAGTAATGGTGTCTGCTGGATTTGATGTTAAGAATATTGATAAAATAAAAGAAGATCTTAAATTCCTTCATGATAAGTATAATGTTAATATTGATATTGATTGGGAAAGCAAGAGCCCAGAATATGTTTCTGGCAAGATCGAAGAGCTGAAGGAACAGCTCAAAGAACTGCGCGGAGAAGACGGAATTATTAAAATTGGCGAAGAAGGATATGATGAAGCAAGAGAAACAATGTTAGCCTTGATTCATATGAAACAGCAACTAGAAGGTAATGTTGTACTTGATATTGATACATCTCAGCTTGAGGGAGAAACACAAGCGGCAGTAATTGATTTAAAGAATGTTATGACTGCCTATCAAGATTTGCAAGCTTTAAAACAAGCGCAAGCGGCTGGTATTGAAATTGACACATCTGAACTTGATGCAGCCCAGCAAAAAGTCAATACTCTCGTGAGCGATTTTTCTAATGCACATCCAGAAATGGCAGCTTCTGTTGGATTGACAGTTAAAGACGGGGATACAGCAAAGATTGTTTCTGATGTTGATTCAGCGTTGAGTGGAATAACTGCACAAGTAATGGTTAATGCTGGAGTAGATTCGTCTTTAGTCAAAGGATATAAACCAGAAGATAAAGATGCGACTGTTACATATAATGTAAATAGACAAGCTGTAGATAATTTCTTGGCAACAGATTTGACAAAGAGTGGAACTGTTAAATGGTATAATGATGTAAGTAGTGTTAAGACAAGTTTCCAAGCATCTGGGACTATTGCTCAGAGAGCTAACGGCACTGCCCATGCGAATGGGACTGCACATACCGGAGGAAAATGGGGGCTTGACAAAGATGAGACTGCTTTGGTTGGAGAGCTAGGTAGCGAGCTTGTCGTAAATCCTTCTGATGGCACATGGAATCTAGTTGGAGAACATGGAGCCGAATTTGCAAAATTAAAGAAACATTCAATTGTTTTCAATCATAAGCAAACAGAGCAACTATTTGAGAATGGTTATGTTACTTCTAACGGTGGACGTGGTAAAGCATTAATTAACGGCACTGTTAATAAGCTTAATTCTTTGTTTAAAGTTAGTGGTAAAGCATATGCTTACGGTAGCTACGGAATGGTTGGTAATATCGGCGGAAGCGGAGGTCGTTTTTATAAGAATAAAGATTTCTATGTAGATAAAGGCTCTAAGAACGATAAAGATAAGGATGAATTTAAGGAATCAATCGACTTTATCGAAATAATGATTGATCGTCTTGAGAGAGAAATTAGTAAGCTTGATACTATTGCATCAAGTGTTTATAAGAACTTTTCCAAGAGGAATAAAGCACTAGGTGATGAATTTGGTAAGGTTACTGATGAAATTAATCTTCAACAGAAAGCATACGATGCTTATATTGCAAAGGCAAATTCTATTGGATTAGATTCTATATGGGCTGCTAGAATAAGAAATGGTGAATTAAGCATTAGAGATATAACTGATGAAGAGCTTAAGAACAAGTTGGATGAGTACCAACAGTGGTTTTTCGAAGCTACTATATCTAAAATAGATATATAAAATTTTATTTAATTGCTGGAAACCCCTAAAGATACCAAAACTACAACGTAAAATTGAAATAAATTTAAGCGTGAATGTGTTGAAAAAAGTAAAAATTTGGTATATGATATATGGCGCAAGCCTAAGTATTGTTAATAATGGGCAATCAGCAGCGAAGCTCCGAATAGGAGAACGTTCAACGACCAGTAAGACCTATAATATATATAGGCATAGGAATATAAGTGTTTGATATTCTGAAATGGTAAACTACTTAAAATTATAAGTAGAAGATATGGTCTCGGCTCATATGAAAATATGAGGAGCGATAAGCTCTCTATGGGTGTAGCGACCTATTTTTGTAAGTAAGGAGAAATATGAAAAAATTTGAATACGGACACGTGTTTGAAAATGGCATTATGTTTTTAAACTATGAGCTATATTATAAGACTAGAACTCCAAGCTATCAATATGCTAGAATGCAATGTCATTGTGGGAATATTTTTATTGCAAGAGTTTACGATGTAGCTAACGGCAGAACAAATTCTTGTGGGGATTGTCCTACCGTGAAATTAGAAGATTATGATGAGTTAACATATAAAATAACATATATTGGCAGAGGAAAGTATAAAGGAGCTTCTGGTTTAATACATAAGAAATGGTATCATTATTTAATTAATGAAATGAATTTCAATTCAAAATGGTACATTAAAGAAGCAGAAACATCGCATGCATTGTGTTGGGCATTGAATGATAATAAAAATTCATATAGAGTTCATACCCTTATAGGAAAATATATTTTTAAATGTGATAATAAAAAACATACTGTCGATCATATAAATAGAAATGAATTGGATAATTCATTAAAAAATTTAAGAGTAGCAGATAGAACTCAACAATGCCATAATGTATCTAGAACTGATAATAAACATGGATTTAAAGGAGTTCGTTATGGTAATGGGACATGGGAAATGCAATTTAATCATAATAAAAAACGAGTTACTGTATGTGGATTTAAGGATAAATACGAAGCGGCTCTAGGATATAATTATGCATTAGACATAATGAACATTATTGCTCCAAGAAATGATGTTGATAGTGCTCATATATTGACCGATAAACAAAAAGAAAAAATACTTACAAAATTAAATAGAAAAGATAACCAATGAGAAAGCACTTGATTGTGCAGACAAGATTAACGATCTTAATGAAACCCTTGGCGACCTTGTTAAACAGAATTTTGATAATGTTCAAAAAGAATTTGATTATACAATCAATGAAATCGAACATGAAACATCAATGCTTGAAAAACAGCTTGATATTATCGAAAAGAAAGGCAATTTTGCTGGGCAGTCTTACTATCTTTCTTTAATGAAAGATGAACAGGAAAAGATTGACCAACTCGTATCTGAATATGGAGCATTAGAGCAGGCTAGAGATGAAGCTCTTGCTAGCGGTGCCATTGAGGATGGTTCAGAAGCATTAAAAGACATGAACTCGCAGCTCGATTCTCTTGAAGAATCTTGGGCAGAGGCAAACGCACAGCTTATTGAATATAAGAATAATATGCGTGAAATGAAATGGTCAATCTTTGAAAAAGGTGTTGAGTATCTGTCTGACATTAAGGATGAATCTGAGTTTATTCAGAATTTGTTATCTGTAAATGAAAACGACCTGTTTGTAAAAAAGACTGGACGTTTAAGTGATGCCGGTATGGCAACTGGAGCACTTCATGCACAAAACTATGATGTGAATATGGGGCTTGCCGATAGTTACCGTAAAGAAATCGAAGAGATGGATAAGGAGATTGAAAAAGACCCTACAAATACTATTCTTATTGATAAGAGATTAGAATATATAAAAGCACAGAGAGAAAGTATAGAAGCAGCCAACGAAGAAAAGAAAAGCATTCAGTCTTTAGTCTCAGACTCATATGACAAAATGCTCGATGTTTTGCAGAAATTGATTGACAAAAGGAAAGAACTCCTTGAGTCACAAAAAGATCTATATGATTACGAAAAAGAGATTTCTGAAAAGACAGAAAATATTGCATCTTTACAAAAGCAATTAACTGCGCTTGGCGGAGATACTAGTGAAGAAACTCAGGCTAAACGTCAGCAACTGCAGTCTGACTTGAAAGACGCTCGTAGTGACTTAGAAGCAAGTGAATATGAACGTTGGCTTAGTGATTCCGAGAAAATGCTTGATAAGCTCTATGATCAATACGAGACTACTCTAAACGCAAGATTAGACGATATCAATGGCCTTTTACAAAGTTTTATCGATTATGGTAACGAAAATTCTGATAAAGTCAATCAGACAATTACTGATGCAACAAGTGCCGTTGGTATTGAACTTAGCGACGGCATGAAACAAATCTGGAACAGTACTGATTCTGGTATTGGGCAGATTTTAACGGAATACAATGGAAACTTTATGTCTTCTATGTCTACTATTTCTGAATATCTGCTGTACATCTTCCATAAGATGGGCGGTATGACCAAAGAAGAAACAGAAGAAAAGAGACTTAAAGATGAGGCTGAACGTAAGAGGCAAGAAGAACTTAGACGTCAGCAACAACAGGCTGAACAGCAGAGACAGCAACAGCAGGCGCAACAACAGCAATCTAGACAACCACAGATTGGTAGTATGATTAACGCTGGAGGAGCTAGAATTTATAGTAACTCTTATGGCGGAGGCGGAGGCAGGCAATACTTTGCAAACGACCCTCTGTATACTATTGTAGGTGAAAATAATGGTTACTGGCTTGTGCGTTGGCATAATCTTTCTAGTGGCTACACTGGTTGGTTTAAGAAAGGCGATGTCACCGCAATGGCAACTGGCGGCTACACTGGTAACAATGAAGGTATGGCTATGTTGCACGCCAAAGAACGTGTACTTAGTGCACAGCAGACAAAGGCGTTTGAAACGCTTGTATATAATTTCTTGCCTAAGATGTCTGATGAATTAAATAGAGTCGGCAATTTGAAGACAAATGCTTCTGCTATTTATAATAGAGGAGGCGGAACTTCTAATATTGAGAATTCTATTGACCTGACCGTAACATTACCAAATGTTCAGAATGGCGCAGATTTTGTCAAGGCATTGCAGACAGATAAAAATGTACAAAAGATTATTAAGAGCTTTACTATTGATGAGGCAATGGGTAAAAACTCTTTGAGAAAGTTTAACATTAAGTAGGAATTAGGGCGGAGCACTACTCTGCCCTAATCTACTTTTTTAATTTTGAAAATTCAAGAGCTATTGTGCTCTTTTTATATAGAGAGGGAATAAAATGGACACGAAGAAAAATTTATTAAAGTTGATTGAGGACTTGCAAGCGGAAAATGAGATGCTTAAGCAGCACGTGAACAGTTTGAATGAAGAGCTGGAAATATTTCAGAATAAGTTTGGAGACAATTGGCTTAGGGCTAAGGAATATGTTGATGCTATTAAAGACGCCAGAGAAGCAAAACGTGGATACGAAGAAGCAAGGCGGAAATTACTATTAATTGAAACTGAATATAAAAAGAAGTTAGAAAAAATGATGGAACAATATAAATTTAAAGAATAATAGAAAGGAGTTGGGACTATGAGGATGGTGGATTTTGAATATGATGGTATTAAACTATCAGAGAAAAATTATGGCATCTGTAACTTTGATGGTGGTGATGATAGCCAAGATTTGGGCAATGCATTGGCGCTGAATAATGTCAAAGCACAGAATAGAAATGATTATTTCTTAGCTGATGCAAGCTATGATGGGACATTTGAACCGGAATTTCAGATTTGTAAAATTACTTGTGGAAATGATAGTGACTTTGTTCTTTCTGATAAAGATTTGGGCTTTTTAATGAGGTGGCTAAATAGAAAGAAATATTTAAAATTTAAGCCAATTTATGATGATGATAGCTTTTCTGATGTTTATTATATGGCGACTTTTAATGTCTCTATTATTAAGCTGGCAGGTAGAGTTATTGGGCTAACTTTGGTTCTTAAGACAAATGCTCCATATGGATTTGGGGAACAAGTAGAAACGACCGCAACTCTTAGCTCAACTACTGATAAATTAACAATTGAAGATACTTCTGATGAAATTGGATGCATCTACTGCAATGTTGAGATTACTTGTAAAGAAAGCGGCGACTTGGAGATTACTAATAGCGCCGACCCTAATAATGTTGTGGCTATTAAAAACTGTCAGGCGGACGAAGTTATTACTCTATACGGAAAGACTAAAATCATTAAATCGTCCTTGACGGGACATACAAAACTGTATGATGATTTTAACTATAACTATCTGAGAGTTGTAAATTCTTTTGAAAATAGGAATAATGAGTTTACTTCTAATGTGCCGTGCGAAATTAAAGTTACATATTCTCCAATTAGAAAGGTTGGTTTTGTTGTATGATTCAATTTGATTCTAATGATATGGTTCAGGATTATACTATTATATTGTCGTACAGAGACCATCGTCATATAGGGCAGATTTCAAATATAGATAAGGAAAGCGTTGTTAGTAAAATTAATATGAATGCTGCTAATGAGCTTTCTTTTACTGTTTATAAATATGCAGATGGCGTAGAAGATTTGGAAGACGAAACTAAGATTGAACCTCTATGGGATGATATTACAGACTTTAAATATGTATATGTTAAAGAGCTGGATGAATATTATGAAATCACAGTTGAGTTGAGTGATGCAGAAGCAATTTCAAAAGCAGTGACCTGTACTTCTGCTTGTGAATGTGAACTTGGTCAGGTCAATTTGTATAATTTTGAAGTTAATAGCGAGGCAGATATTGCTCGTGAGGATTATGTAAATCCAACTATCTTTTACAATGAATTAGAGCCCAAATGCTCGCTGTTGAATAGGGTTCTGTATAAATTACCACAGTATTCTATTGGACACGTAGACAGTACTCTAATGAAGATTCAGAGAACGTTCAGTGCGGATGATACAGACGTGTACTCTTTCTTAAGCAGCACAGTTGCAGAAGAAGTTGGATGCTTATTTACTTTTGACTCTGTTAATCGTGTTATTAACGCTTATGATTTAAAGAATGTATGCATGGACTGCGGCTATAGAAGTGAATTCAGCGGAGCGTGCCCTAAATGTGGCTCTGAGAATATTAAGTACTATGGCAATGATACAACTGTTTATATAGATAAAGATAATCTTGCTGATAGTATTACCTACTCTACCGATACTGAAAGCGTGAAGAACTGCTTTAAGCTTGAAGCAGGTGATGAGAATATGACTGCAGCTATTATAAATAGAAATCCTAATGGCAGCGATTATATTTATTATTTCTCAGAAGAGACTAAAAAGGATATGAGTCCAGAGCTTGTAGCAAAACTGGATTCATATGATAAATTAATGGCTTCGTATGATGAAGAATATAGTAATGTCATGAAAGAGATGTACGAGGACATTGATAAGATTGTCTATTACACTTCTAGTATGATGCCAAAGCGTGAGGACACTCCAACTGACGCCAAGAAAGAGCTTGCAAAGCTTACGGCGGAGAATCTTAGCCCGCTTGCGTTGCCTGAGTTAATAAGGTCTACTTCTGTGGCTACAGTTGATACGGCGTTAAAAACTTATGCTAAAGTATTTATTAAATCGGGCTGGTTTAAAGTTGAAATTGTAGATAGCTCATTTGTATATGTTGGAGCAAGTGATGATGGCAAATATAATATTGGTTCTTGGACAGGCAGACTGAAAGTAACAAACTATTCTGATGAAGAAGATACTGCGTCGCAGGAACAGCCAATAACAATTGAAATTACAGATAATTATTATAATTTTTTACAGCAGAAAATTGATAGGAAGATTTCTGAAGATGATGAAGAAGAAGGAAGTATATTTGATGTTCTTTCTATTAAAGATTTAGATAAGTTTAAAGAAGCAATTAAATTGTATGGTCTTAACAGATTGAAATCATTTAGCGATTCTTTGCAGGGCTGTATTGATATTATGATTGAATCTGACCAAGCAAATGAGAATGCTGAACTATACAATGAATTGTATGTTCCTTATCTTAATAAGCTCAAAGCTTGTAATAGTGAAATTGATGCAAGACAAAAGACGATTGACGATTACAATGAAAAATTAAATAAATCTCAAGAAAGACAGCAGGAAATTCAAAAGGCACTGAATTTTGAAAATTATCTTGGTACAGATTTATATAATGAATTTAGCTTATATAGACGTGAGCAGAAATATTCTAATGATAATTATATTTCTGATAATCTTGAAAACGATGAAATCTTTGAGAATGCGGAAACGTTCTTGGAAGCTGCCAAAGAAGAACTTTATAAATCCGGTGAGCAACAACATACAATTGAAGGTAGTTTAATTGACTTACTAGCTATTCCAGAGTTCAAACCGCTCAGAGAACACTTCCAGGTCGGAAATTTTATCAGAGTTAGAGTTGATGGAAAAATTTATAGATTAAGACTTGTTTCTTATCAGATTAACTTTGGAGAACTGCAAACCATTGACGTTGAGTTCTCTGATATGACGAAGATTAAGAGCGGGACAAGTGATTTGCAGAGCGTATTGAATCAGGCGTCTTCTATGGCTAGTTCGTATGGAGCTATTACTAATCAGGTTAAGAGTTCTAAAGAAACTACAAAGACGATGCGAGATTTCATTAACAGAGGGCTAGATCTTACTGCAATGAAGATTGTTAATAATTCCAGAAATCAGAATATTATTATTAATGATTCTGGATTGTTGGCTAGACAAAAAAAAGATTATTCCGAATTTTATTCTTTAGAACAGTTGAAATTGTTATCAAATGGATTATATGTTACTTCTGATGGCTGGGATACTGTAGATTGTGCTATTGGTAAATACGTTTCTGTAGATCCTGATACTGGAAAACAAACAGTCCGCATGGGTGTTTTAGCCCGTAACCTGATTGGCCAGTTAATTCTTGGTAATGCGTTAAAAATTTATTCAGAAGACGATTCTAGTTATATGTCGTTTGACAATCATGGACTTGTGCTAAATGCAAAAGACAACGGTTCTGGATTATATAGACGCATATTAGACATACAAAAAAATGGTACGTCAACCCTATATATAGATTCTGATGGAAATGTAGTATTAGCAACAGATCAAATTATTCAAATGGGAAACAAGCTTGATCGTGTCATTGCGGATTATGCAGATATTGAAAAATTGTATGTAAAGACTGCAACAATTGAAAAGTTATTGGCTGATTATGTTAAAACGGATCAAATTGAAGCTATTAAGGGTGAGTTCAAAGAGCTATTTGCAGAAAAAGCTGAGGTCAAAGACCTTCAAGCTCAAAATGCAACAATCAATGGTAAACTTTCCGCTCATGATGCAGAGATTGATAACCTTAAAGCAACAAAAGTTGAAGTCAGTGATCTTGAAGCTTATAAAGCAACAATTGAAAAACTTATGGCGACTTATGCTACGATTGAGCATCTTGAGGCAAACTATATTAATGCAAAACAGATTGAGGCGAACTACGCAAAAATTACAGAACTTGACGCAACAAATGCGAACATTGAAAAGCTCAATGCAGCGACAGCAGAGATTAACAAACTTATTGCTAATAAAGCAGACGTTGATGATTTAAAAGCTGTAAATGCACAGATTGATACATTACAAGCTAATTATGCAAATATTAATGAGCTTGTAGCTAAAAAAGTTGACGCTGATTACGTTCAGGCTGAAATTGTAAAAGCCAACAAGACTATTACAGACCAACTTGATGCAATGAATGCAACTATTAAAAATTTGGATGCTAAGTACGCTACAATTGAGCAACTTAAAGCAGCAAGAGCTGAAGTTGATGAACTTATTGCAAAGAAAGCTTCAATCGATGATTTAAATGCGGCAAATGCGACAATTGGTACTTTAAATACTCAGCTTGCAAACATTAATACAATACTTAGCGGTAATATTGGGACGGGACTTTTACAGGCAATACATTTAACTGCCAATAATGTCACTATCGATGATGCTGTGATTAAAGAATTAATTGCTGCCAATATTAATGTCTCGGATTTAAAAGCTGGGGAAATTGATACTGATAAATTCACGATTAAGTCTGCCGACGGTTCTATGCAGATTGTTGGAGCTACGCAACAGTTTACAGATGAAAATGGCAAAGTACGCATCCAAATTGGTAAAGATAAGCAAGATCATTTTACTATGGCTATTTACGATGCTGATGGAAATGGGAAACTGTTTGACCAAAATGGCATTCAGCCTGCTGGTATTCCATCTAATACGATTGTTGATTCAATGGTTGCAGATAATGCTAATATTTCAGGTTCGAAACTTGATATTAATTCGGTAGTTAATAGAATAAATGAAGATGGTACTACAACAATTAATTCTAATAAGATTTGGGTAGATGAAGATAATCAATCTATTGGAGCGTCTTTTAAACAGATTAAGACTAGTGTTAATGCCACAGTTAAATCTTACACGCCATATTATTGTAAGTCAACATCAAATACTGAAACTCCTGCTGATACAGAAAAATGGTCAGAAATTCCTCCTGCAAGAACGTCGGGAGAATATATTTGGAGAAAAGAATTAATTACAAAAACAGATGGAACTACATCATGGACTAATCCATACGTAGTCACAGGGGATAGTGGTAAAGACGGTACGTCTCCAATACAAATCATTGTAACATCTACAAATGGGACAACTTTTAAAAAGAACTCTAAGTTTACCTCCACCACTTTACAATGTGTAGTTTATAGAGGTGAAACTGTTATTACGCCGAAATCATATGCTTGGTATGTGTATGACGGAAGTAAATGGAATGTTCTTAGTAGTACTACTAGCTCGCTTGAAATATCTTTAAGCGATGTCACTGATGTTAGCAGATATAAATGTGTTGTAGATGTTTAATATAAAATAATTTTAGAAAGGTGGACTGCTTATGATTTATGAGCAAACAATAGAATTGGCAAGGCTGTCAGATGGTGAATCTGGGCAGTCTTCTTTTATTCATATAAAATATTCAAATGACAAAAAGACATTTACCGGTAATGATGGCGAAGATGTCGGAATTTATCTTGGCATATATACCGATGACATAGAAGAAGATTCTATGGATTTTAATAAATATAAATGGTCAAAAATTGTTGGAGCTGATGGTAAGCAAGGAGAAGACGGTGTAAGTATTATATCTGTCGATGAACATTATGCTGTTTCTTCTAGTAATACAGCAGAGCCAACTACTTGGACTGATACAGTTCCAGAAATGACTACAGAAAATAAATATCTATGGAATTATGAGACCATTAATTATTCAAATGGTGACCATAGTGATACAACTAAACGTGTTATTGGTATATATGGTGACAAAGGTAATGATGGTACTAGCGTCACTGTAAAGAGTACAGAAGTAACTTACGGTATTAGCGATGATACTATTACAAAACCAACTTCTTGGAGCAAATCAATTCCGACCGTTGAAGCTGGGAAATATCTTTGGAGTAAATCAGTTACAACTTACTCAGATGGAAAATCTATTGAAACATATAGTTATGCTTTGCAGGGCATCCAAGGCGAGCAAGGAATCCAAGGTATTCAAGGTGAGAGGGGTGAGCAAGGTATTCAGGGAGAAACAGGCGAAAATGGTAAAACATCCTATTTTCATATCAAATATTCTTCTGTTGAAAAGCCGACATCTGCTTCTCAAATGATAGAAACCCCAAGTACTTATATTGGTACTTATGTTGACTATACGTCAGAAGATTCTACTGACCCTAGTAAGTATACTTGGAGCAGATTTCAAGGTGTTCAAGGTGAAAAAGGCGAACAAGGAATAAAGGGAACTGATGGAACAAACGGAAAGACTTCTTATCTGCATATTGCTTATGCTGATAGCGCTGATGGTAAGATCGGATTTGATATTTCTAATAGTACAAATAAACTGTACATTGGTCAGTATACGGATTTTACACCAGATGATAGTACAGACCCGACAAAATATCTGTGGACTAAGATTAAAGGGGAACAAGGTGTTCAGGGTGTTAAAGGTAATGATGGTATAACATATTATACTTGGATTAAATACGCAGATTCTCCGACAAGCGGAATGTCTGATAATCCTAGTGGTAAAAAGTATCTTGGCGTAGCGACTAATAAGACAAGCTCTACAGAAAGCACAAATTATTCTGATTATACTTGGTCTTTAATCAAGGGTGATACGGGTGAAAAAGGAGATCCAGGTGCGACTGGCAACGGCATTAAGTCAATTGCTTATACATATGCTTGCACAACAACACAGACTGCTCCAGATTCAAAGAATATCACTGCTACTACAATGCCGACTTTAGATGCTACAAATAAGTATCTGTGGCAGAAAGAAGTAATTACCTACACAAATGAAACTAGCCAGACTACAGTTCTGTTATTAGCTGTTTATGGTAATACTGGAGCTAAAGGTGACAAAGGTAATGATGGTACTAGCGTCACTGTAAAGAGTACAGCAATTACTTATGGCACGTCCACCAATTCTAGTACAAAGCCTACGTCGTGGTCTTCAACTATGCCTTCAGTTGCTCAGGGGCAATACTTGTGGACTAAGACGGTTGTTACATATAGTGATGGAAAAACAACGGAAACATATACATATTCATTACAAGGTAAAGACGGAACATCTATTACAATCAAAAGTAAATCAGTAGAGTACGCTGTTTCAACTAATGGAACAACGGCACCAACAAGTGGGTGGCAAGCGTCAATACCAACTGTTGCTAATGGTTCTTTCTTATGGACTAAATCAACAGTAACATATTCAGATAATACAAGTGCTGTATCATATAGTGTTGGTTATAAAGGAACTAACGGCACAAATGGTACATCGCCTACTGTATCTTCTACTAAGAACGAATATCAACAAAGCACGAGCGGAACAACTGTCCCGACTGGAACGTGGGAAACCACTCCACCAACTGCAACCGCAGGACAATATATGTGGACTAAAACCACAACTACTTATAGTGATAATAAAACTTCTGTTTCTTACAATGTCAGCAAAAATGGTGTAAATGGTTCAAACGGTAAATCAATTGGCACAATTACAAATTATTATTTAGCAACTTCTGCTTCTACTGGAGTTACAACTTCTACAGGTGGATGGACTACCACTGTTCAAAATGTTAGTGCTGATAAAAAATATTTATGGAATTATGAAGTAATTAAATATTCAGATAATACTGTTGCCAGCACATCTACTCCATGTATTATTGGAGCTTATGGTGATAAAGGAAATGCTGGTGCTACTGGTACTGGAATTGATTCTATCATAAAAGAATTTTATTTGTCAACTTCTAGTACAACTCAAGTTGGTGGATCTTGGCAGACTACAATGCCAACTTGGGCAACTGGCAAATATTTATGGACTAGAGAAAAAATTGTTTATAAAAATCCAGCTAGTACAGTATATACAGAGCCAAAATGTGATTCTTCTTGGGAAGCAATTGATAACCTCCAGGTCGGTGCAGTAAATATGATCCGTAACGCTAAAACAATGGAGTATGTTGATTATGGTATTGTTAACGATGTTAAAACATATGCAGCATTGCTTAGTGCGGATGGCAAGGCATTGCTTAGTGCGGATGGAGATGTACTGATTGCCACGGCTAATACAGGTCAGGTGTACATTGTAGATCTTCCTAAAGCTAGTACACTTGCCGATGATTCATTGATACTGATTAATCAAGGCAATCAGCCATTGTGGTTTACATATGCCGATTTAAAACAGGCGATGACTGGTGGAATGAATGCTAGCAATACATATACTAAAACACAAGCTGATAGTAAGTTCCAGCCTAAAGGCAATTACCTGACCGCAGTCCCTGATAAATATGTAACAGATGATGAGTTGACTGCCAAAGGTTATGCAACCAATGCACAGCTTGCTAAAAAGGTTGATGTGGCACAAGGCACTTCTAATTCTGGCAGATATATGATGGTCAATGCAAGTGGAAACATTGTTCCTGTTGATTGCAGTGATACAGTACATAAACATAGTAATAAATCAGTACTTGATGGTATTACGGCTAGTAAAGTAAATGATTGGAATAATAAGTCTGATTTTACAGGCAGCTATAATGATTTAACAAATAAGCCTGTTATTCCTACTAAAATAAGTCAGTTAACAAATGATAGTAACTTCCTAACAGGTGTTGTATGGGGCGATATTGGTAATAAACCAGCAACGTTTGCTCCTAGTACTCATACGCACACAGAACTTGCCACTAAAGCAACGGTTAATAAAGATACAGACTGGGATGAAGTAACTGCGTCTGGTATTTATAATGTGCAAGTAAATGGATGGGGTGCTAATAAACATAATCCTAGCGGTGCATATGCATATGGGACATTAATTGTCCATGCTTTTAACAGTTCACACATTATACAGATTTATATCTCGCATCAAGGTGATGTATTTACAAGAGAAACATGGAGTGGCAAGGATAGTTATGTTGAGTGGAATAAAGTTTATACAACTAAAAACAAGCCATCTAAATCTGATGTTGGACTCGGCAATGTAGATAATACTGCCGATGCTAATAAGGCTGTTAAGAGTGCAACAAATGATAGCAAAGGGCAAAACATCAGTACAACATATATTAAGTCATTAGCTATTAGTGGCAAGACAATTACTTATACAAGAGGTGACAATACAACAGGAACTATTGTAACACAGGATACCACTTATGTTGCGATGACAGATGATGAAATTAAAAAGATTTGTGTATAAGGAGGAAAATATGAGTTTTTTAGATACGAATGGATTAAAAACATTGTGGGGATTGATTACTGCTAAAATCGGCACAGTTAATACAACATTAACTACTCATACAAGCAATAAATCAAACCCACATGGGGTTACAAAGAGCCAAGTAGGGTTAGGCAGCGTTGATAATGTATCAAAGGCAGATATATTGTCGGCTGTCTATCCTGTTGGCAGTATTTATATTAGTGTTAATGAAACGAACCCAGGGACGTTGTTTGGGGGCACATGGGAAGCATTTGGGCAAGGAAGAACATTGATTGGTGCTGGTACAGGAAATGATGGTAGTACAAGTTTATCCTTTAGTGCTGAAAATGTTGGTGGCGAATATAAGCATACATTGATTGTAGACGAAATTCCAAACCATAACCACAATGGATGTTTTAAATGGAACGGTTCAACTAATATGGGAGATGGTCATTGGAATGTAAGTATGAATTTTGACTCTGTTTATTCTATTGGCAATTGGACAACATTCGATATCGGAGGTGGTCTACCGCATAATAATTTACAACCTTATATTGTGGTTTACTATTGGAAACGTGTCTCCTAAATGTTTATCATTTAGTACTTCTCAACTAACTGGAGGAGAGTATAAACATACGTTATCTATAAATGAAATGCCTAATCATACTCACCGTATTCCAGACCAACCAACAACAGATTCAAGCGGTTTTGAAACTTATTCTTGGAGTGATTATATGAATCTAGGCAAAGGCAGGGCTTCAAAAGGCAGTAAATATTGGTGGTCAATAACAGAATATGTTGGTAATGGTGGAGCACATAACAACCTCCAACCATACATAACTACATACATGTGGAAACGCACTGCATAAGTTTATCCTTTAGCGCTAATCAAGTTGGGGGTGAGTACTATCATAAATTGACTAAAGAAGAAATGCCAAGCCATAATCATAATATAACTAGTACAAGTGGGAATTATAATGAAAACATCTCCAGATATCCATTCCAAATGATAACAGCAGAATATCATTTCATGGATACGAATGTGTGCCTACATACAGGAGGAGACAAATCACACAATAACATTCAACCGTATATTGTAATTTATATGTTTAAGAGAGTCTCATAAGTTTATCTTTTACTTCCGATTCGATAGGAGGAGAATATTATCATAAACTTACTCAACCAGAACTACCAGATGTCGTAATTCAAGAAGGAGTTGGCGATTCTCCATTTGTAGCACCAAATAAATTTCCATATGCTCCAACTGACAATAAAGTATATGGATGGTCACTTCAATATAAAGAATATCATCAAGATTATCCATGCTACACTTATCCAATTGGAAATGGTGCATCTCACAATAATATAATGCCATATATAACTACTTATATGTTTAAGAGAACAGCTTAACAAATGTTTATCCTTTACGTCTGAATCAATAGGTGGAGAATACAAACATACACTTACTACAAATGAGATGCCGTCCCGTCGTCATATAGGCTTTGATATTGACTATGTATATATTTGGGGCTGGGATAAAGGAAATTCAACTGGATTTGATATGCAACAAAAATTCAATGGAAACACAGAAGTGACCGAAACAGGTAATAGATTGACTACTGGATGGGCAGGCGGTAATGGTGATCACAACAATATTCAACCATATATAGTTACTTATATGTGGAAAAGAATTAACTAGTTCTTCTCCAAAAATAAGTCGTAATATAAGGTTGTATATTATTATGTGATAAATCGCCACCAGAAATGTTTGAATAAGTAAAACCACTCGTTACAGATGCATGCATTTTTTCATTTGGGCGTACGTAGTTACTGCTAGTATAATCTATCATTACTCCATACTCATTGGTGGTGTATTCTGCCCATCCACCATATCCTTTAGCCATTAGTCTTATGCCATGACTATGTATTGGCATTTCATTAGAAGACAGCTGATGCTTATACTCACCGCCTGTAGATAAGGCACTAAAGGATAAACTTAGACTATGCGGTTCTTATCCAAAAATAACAAACAATATAAGGCATAATATTATTGTGCGATTGACCGTCTCCAGAATAAGAAGTATTAACAGAATCACCCAATCCTGTAGAAGCCCAATCAGCGGCGAAAAACCCACCGCTTTCTGTGCCATTTTCTTTTTTGACTTTTAACCAGTTTTGGTTCTGATTTGGTTCACTACCGTCTGGTACTTTTTGAAAATGACGATGCGATGGCATTTCGCTAATAGTTAATTTGTGAACATATTCGCCACCTGTATTTTTTGAAGTAAAGGATAAACATTAAGAGATCCGTCTAAACATATATGTTACTACATACGGTTGTATATTATTGTGTGCGACATCATTGCCCAATGGATCTGTATATCCAAAATATGTACAACCACCAACATAAGTTTCGTTGGCTTCAAGATAACCATGCCCATTATATATAACAAATCCACTCTTTGGCATTGTCCATGGAAACAAGTCAGATTGAGTATATCTTATATTCACATCAATGGAACATTGAGGAAGTTCACGCTGTGTTAACTTATGATAGTATTCTCCTCCTGTCTCATTAGCACTAAAGGATAAACTTAAGATATACGCTTGAACATATATGTTACTACATACGGTTGTATATTATTGTGAGATCCTGAACCGCCTGTACTATAAATTGCACCGTCTGAAGTTCCAGCTACACCATAATGCCAATCAAACCCCCAATTTAAAGTATCCGATGTTGTGGTATTATTTGAATAATTGGCAGTATGTTTGTGCTTTGGTATTTCGTTTACAGTCAATGTGTGATAATATTCTCCACCTGTATTATTAGCACTAAAGGATAAACATTTATTTTGTGCGTTTCCACATATAAACTATGATTGATGGTTGGATATTATTATGAGACTTTGAACCACCAACATACGATGTGTATCTGTTTTGATCTTTGTCATGCTTAAAGTAATTTACATTACCATTAGTACCAATGTCGTTCAAAGAAAATTCACCACTATTCCCACCTTGAGCAATTATTAAACCCCATTCTGTTGGCTTATGAGTATGGGTTGGTATTTCATTTGTAGTAAGTTTATGATTGTATTCGCCTATTGTTTCCCCAGCAGTAAATGATAAACATACACGCATCTATAAAAAATATATAAATTAACCTGTAAGGAGGTAAAAATGAAAGAAATAGTAATTGTAACAACACCTTATGGAACACAAGACAATGTACTTCATATTAAAAATGAAGCTACATCTACTATCAGTTATTCATTTGGTGATATTTTAGAAATAGATAATGAATATACTTTCTCCTGTTGGTTTAAAGCAGAAAAAGCTACTACTATAACTATCTATATTTCTAATCAGCATAAAGATTTTGCAGTAACAACTAGTTGGCAAAAATTAGTATTCACTGCAAAGTCTACGATTGCAAAGTCTAAAGAAGTATTATTTACAATACCTGCTGGTGTTAGTTTATATGCTTATCAAGGACAATTAGAAATCGGTAGTAAGGCTACTGACTTTAGATTAAATCAGAAAGATATTCAAAATTCTATTAATCAAGTTAATAATAAAATAATTACCCTGCAGACAGACTTTACTGTTGAACAGGGCAAAATAAATAGTTTAATTAAAGAAACTACTATTGATAATGGTGATGGCACCACCACATCGTTGAAGGACGCATTGAATGAAACTAAATCAACAGTAGAAGGGAATAAAACAACTATTGCTAATATTAAAACTGATGTAGATACCGTTAGTGGTAAAGTTACTAAAATGGACAGTAGGATTACAACTGTTGAGACTACTGCTAATGGATTAAAGACAAGTGTTAGCCAGGCACAAACTGAAGCTAGTAACGCTCTTAGTAAGGCAAATAGTGCTAATTCTACTGCCGAGGCTTCGCAGACACTTGCAGAGCAGACTGCTAGTAAATTTAACTGGATTGTTAAGTCTGGTACATCAGCTAGCAATTTCACTTTAACAGATAGAACTGCTCAGTTAGTTGCTGATAATATCAACTTAAATGGTAGAGTTACATTTAAAGGGCTTGATAAGGAAACACAGGACAAAATTAATCAAGGTGGTGACTTTACTATTGGTGGTAGAAATATAATTAAGAAAAGTAATATAACTCATACTACAAGTGAATATTTAATTAACAAATATAGTACATCAGTTGATTTGGTGGCTGGTGAATCATATACAGTACAGGTTTGGGGTTCATTAGGAGAAGGTAAGGAATATTTGGGTCTTTGGTTCGATGACGGTAGCGTTAGTGCTTCAGTAAATAATAAAGTGTTACTTCCAAATAAAACATATGGGGTATTAACATTTACAATGCCTACAGTAAAGAACACTAAATCAGTTTTGTTTTATGCAGTTAGTAGCAATACAAAAGTTAGTTGTACTATCACTAAGGTTAAACTAGAGAAAGGTAATAAGCCTACGGATTATAGTCCAGATCCTGCCGATATACAAGACGTTGTAGATAACTGGGCTAAAGATGCAGTTGTAAGTGGTGAAACTGTAATTAATGGTGGCTATATTCAAACAAATACAATCAAGACAGACCAGTTAGCTGTCGAAGATGTCTTTTCCACTGGTTCTGCTGTTATGAACATTATTAATGCACAGGAAATTAATGCTAACCGTATTACATCAGGATTATTAAGTGCAGAACGTATTAATGCTTATGGTTTAAATATTATCAATAAAGAAACTAATCAGCAGACATTTAATGTGTCTAATGAAGGCGAAGTTACGATGCGTGGCTCTGTTGCTAGTTATAACTATGTACAAGGTAAAACAGGATGGGCGATTAATAATGATGGAACTGCAGAATTTAATGATATTATTGCAAGAGGTAGTGTAATCACTAACGATGGTGGTATTGCTAGTTCTGGCGGTAGTGGTAAAAATTTATTGTTAAATTCAAGTTTTGAAAATAATTTAGATAATTGGAATGGTACTAATTATATTATCACTTCTGAAGAGGGATATAAATGTGCAAAAGTTGAAGGAGCATTAACAACAACTAAAACCTTAACTCAAAGTGTTTTTAGTAGAATCAAAAAAGATACAACTACTCATTATACAATAAGTGCATGGGTTAAACTGGTCAATTACAAAGCTGGTACAACAAATCCATTTTGTGCACTATATTTTGGTGGCGGTTATAACAATAATGGTACTAGTACATTTTTAGGTTCTACTACAATTAGTGGAAGTAATAACATTATTCCACAAAATGGGAAAGGATGGCAGTATATAAGTTATACATTTAGATTTGCACAAGTGCCAACATATATGAATTTTCAAGTATACACACGAGATTTTACAGGAACTTTATACATTCGTGACGTAAAACTTGAAGAAGGAGATGTAGCGACTGCATGGTCTGCTGCCGAAGATGATAAAACAAAACAAGTTCGATTTTGGGCTGGCAAGTCCTATGCTGAACGTGAATCAGCACCATGGATTGTTTACTCAGATGGTTCAATGAAAGCTACGCAGGGTGAATTTAGTGGTGTGTTCTCAGGCACTGTTGATATTGGTAATATTAAAATTCAAGATCCATCTGCAACGGCAGGCGGTGATGCTCTGCTTACTATTCAGAACGGTCAGGATGGCATTAAGAAAGTTCAATTAACAGACCTTAGTACAAGTACGTTTGCACAAGATATTGTCATTGCTAATAATACATATTCCCCAATGATTACTTTGAAGCAGGATGGTAGTGGTCTTTTTAGTAGAGGTATTAACGTTGCTGATAGTGTTATTTTAAATAGTTCATCATTAACAATGGACAATAAAATTTTAACAACAGGAACGAATGGCTTTATTGTACAAACTGGTCTGGATGTTGGTACAGCAGAGCATGGCTCTAATTTAACTGTCCATGGCAATATGACAAGTGAAGATGTTCAAGTTAATAATGTATTGCGTTTTGGTTCCGTTATAAAGTTTACAACTGTAAGTAATGGACTGAATATAGATTATATCGGAGGATAAAGAAAGGAGATTAAAATATGGCAAGTGGTTCATTTGGCAATGGTTCTGGGCAGAACTGTGCGTTAAGAATTAGTTGGAGTTCAAGTGCTGGTACTGGTGGTTCTACTGTCAGTGCCACTCTTGTGGCTCAAAACCAAAATAATGCTTACTTTAGTGCTACAGTATTTAGCACAAGCATTACAATTAATGGAAATACAAAAGGTGGCGGTAGAGTTGCATTAAGTGGCAGTATGAATGGTGCTGTTAACCTTGTATCTCATTCTGTATGGGTTGGCTATACAGGGAATAAATCAATTACAATTAGTGGTGTTGCTAACTTTGGCGATGCTGGTATTTGGTCATTAAGTAACCAGAGTATTAGCGGTACTGCAGCTCTTGACCGAGTAGGTTCTGCACCTACAATGGGAAGTGTTACTTCTCCTAGTACAAGTACAGTATCAGAAACAACTACATCAATTACTGTTACATGGAACAAAGCAAGTAGTTATAATAATTCATGCACTTATGCTATTGGTTGCTCTGTTAATGGCGGTGCTTATTCAATCGTATATCCTAATAATAATATCAACACAACAAGCTATACATGGAACATAGGAAACCCTGCACAGGGTACTACATATCAGTTTGCTGTTTGTTGTGCAAATGATATTGCTACATCTGGATGGCAGTACTCAGGTGTTGTCACAATAAATAAAATTAATGCTCCTAGTATTGGTGATATTGGAACATATAATCCATATTCAAATAGTACATTAACAATTCCTTTAAGTGGTGGTTCTCAGACAAATGGTGGTAATTTAGTAAGGATGTGTGACTTGTATTATGGTGGAACGTGGCTTGCTACTTGTAGGTCGTATGATAATACATCTTGGTGGAACACAAGCCAGACCATTAGTTATGCAGCTGGTAGTTATGCAGCATACATTGGTTCTGGTGCCTATTCAAGTGGCAGTTTTAGAATTGTTGCCTGGTGTGAAAATTCTAATAGAAGTCGTTCTGGATATGTTGAAAAATACTTTACAGTAAATCTAAATACAGATGGCGGTGCTACTCCTACACTTGGCACTCCGACAATTAGCGGTGGTGCATTTGGTTATACAGGAACTTGTTTCATTGCAGGGGTTAGTACGGTTAATGTATCAAGCCCTGCTGGTAGCCTAAGACGTGCCCCTAGTGGAACAAGTATTAGTTATTCAATTAGTTGCACAGGTACAGGAACACAGTGGACGCAGAATGCTAAATTCAGTGGTTTAACTGCTGGAGTGAAAACAATTACTGTTACTGCTACTGATTCAAGAGGGCTAAGTACAAGTGTTAGTAGACAAATTAGAGTTCAAGCATATAGCAATCCTACTGTGCGAAATTTCACTTGCAATCGTTTGGACAATCCACAAACAAGTGCAAAATTAAGTTATACATTGTCATATAGTCCTATTTATCAATATTCAGATATTAATACGCAGGGCAGTCAGCTAAATGGAATTAAAACGCAGAGATATACAATTGGTTCTGGGTTTGTAGAATGTACTAGTGGAACCGTTATTACAGGCTTAAGTACTGACTCTGTATACACTGTTGGTTTGGATATTTGTGATAATGTGGGGAGATATGTAAGCGTACCAGATGTTCGTATCCCTACAATCAAAACTAATCTTGCGTTACGTAAATGGGGAGTTGGTATTAATTGTATTCCACAGGCTAGTTATGGGCTGGAAGTTAATGGAGCTGCTCATGTTACAGGGCAATTAAATGCAGATAGTAGCGTAGCTGTTAATGGAACATTAGCTGTTGGTGGTGATGCTCGCATAGATAGGTTCGTACCACGTCATGGCAATTCTGGTGGTGGCACTAATGATGGTTATATGCATATAGCAACAATTACTATAAAAAATCTGCATATAAATTGCCCTATAGAAATTGAGTATATACAAAGAAATTCTATGTCTTTAACCAAATTACAGATTTTATTTCAATCCATTAATAGTTTAGACCCTTATTTACAGACATTTACATATGAAGGATATTGTAGAGGTGCATATTTAGCAAAAACAAGCACATCTACATGGAAATTATATATCGCAAAATCTGAATCATGGGACAATATAGGAATATTAAATATTAAACAATATAATCCTGATGATATAGCCATTAGTAAAGTTCTTAATACAAATATTAGTAGCCTTCCTGATGGATATGCAAAAGCAGAACCATTAGGCATATTTGGAACTGAAGGTTCAAGATATAAATTTGATATAAAAACTGAAAATAATACTGACACTTGGTTTTGCGTAATGAATAATGAAAAAATACAACACAGAGACTTGTCTACCATATCCAAGGCTTTCTTTCCTGTCGGTGCTGTTTATATTACATATAATAATAACAACCCTGGCAATTTCCTCGGTGGTACGTGGGTACAGTTCGGTCAAGGTCGCACACTAGTAGGTGAAGGTACTGGCAATGATGGTAGTACAAGTATGTCATTTAGTGCTAACGCACAAGGCGGTAATTACAAAAATACTCACGACCATTATCAGACAAACTCATATGATGGCGCTTCTATATATATGACTGTGTCAGGTAATGCTCCTAGATCAAGAACGCTTCAAGCTAATCGAATTGTTGTCAATGGCACTCGTGGCAATTCAATTACTCGTGAAGACGCAACTTACAATACAACCATTGACATCGTTCAGCCTTATATCACCGTCTATTATTGGAGAAGGACATCCTAAAGTCAAGGTATGTCATTTAGTTCTAGTAGCAGTGGCGGCAAGTATAGTCACCTGCACTGCCAAACAGGTCGTTTTAGTTCTACAAAAGGATATGTAAATGGTGTTGGTTATAAATACACAAATGGAGAAACGGTCGTCTCTAGTAATACAGATATAACTACATCTACAACATCTAATGTAATGCCTTATATTGTTGCGTTTTTTTGGAGAAGGACTTCATAATGCCTATGTATGTCCTTTGGTGCCGAATCTAGTGGCGGGACTTATAATCATAGGCACAATTATGCAATTAAATTTGCATGTCAAAATGGTGCATTAATCGGTGATACATCTGGTATTTCTGCATACAATTACGACAATGGCTCCTGGGCTGGTAGTGGTGCATTAGGAGCACAAACATTAGGTTCCAACTCAGCTCTTGGAGGCATGCAAAGCAAAAGCGTTGGTACGTTCCAAACTATTGGTGCTACAAGCAAAGACTCTGGTGTTCAACCATATACAACAGTATTCTTTTGGAGACGTACGGCTTAAGCTGTTCTACGCCAGAAATAGATTACTATGTACGGAGTTCGGAAATCGGTCTGTCTATCATTAACATAATGTTCAACAACCGGTGTTGAGTGGTTCCAATTATTAGTAGTTGTGAAACCACCATAGACATTATAAGTACCACCAGTACCGTGGGCTTGCTGATAAGATGTCATTGTTTCGTAGTAATATCCGATTGCTCCAATATTATCGTTAACAGCGCCAATAGTTGCTGACAATTCTCTTTTATATTTTCCACCCGTAGAGTTAGCACTAAATGACATACATTAACTAAATGATGATTAAAATAAAAAATCCACTCTTATTGAGTAGATTTTATCGATAGTAGTCACCTAATAGTTCAACACATTTGCGTTTTAGTTCTAGTTGTGGGTGGACATAAATGTTCATGGTTATTGATACGTTTGAGTGCCCTAGTAGTTCGCTTAATGATTTATAATCTGCTCCACATTCAATACAACGTGTTGCAAATGTATGCCTAAGTGCATGGAACTTAAAATGTGGTATATCTAGTTTTTTTAATAAATTATTATAGTATAGCCTGTACTTATTTGGCTCTATGTATTTAGTAGTATTAGTTAATATGTAATGATCGTCATCTCCACGCAATAGGTTAGCATACTGCATTATCCATGTATTAAGTGGAATAGTGCGAATGCTTGACCTTGTTTTTGGAGGCGTAATAAGGAGTTTTGAGCCATCTTCTTTTGTATAAGTTCTTATCATAGTTTTATCTATTCGTAATAACTGTGCAGTGAAGTTTATATCTCCCCATTTTAATGCACACAACTCACCTATTCGTATTCCTGTATGAATACATAATAGGATACCAAAGTTTTTGTGCGTTATCTTGGCTTGAAGATGGTTCATTAACTTTACTTGATTGTCTTTGTCAAATATAGGAATATCCTTTGGAGGACAATATGGTAATTTAATTTCAAGATCACGATTATCTAGTGTTAGTTTTAACACAGTAATTATATCTTTGGCATATTTATGGGACAGCCCACCTTTATGGTCAACTCGACCACTTTCGAGTTGTTCTAGTATAAATTGTTGCAACAAGTCATTATCCAACATTTTTATATCATATTCGCCAAGTTTTGGTAGAAGATGAGTATGTATTATGTTATAATAACTTGTGTAGGTTGAATATTTTAGATATATTTTTTTGTCTATGAGCCAGTCTGTTAATAAATTTTTGTATAACATATAAGTCACCTCTCTATGACAAAAATATACCGAATTATTAAGTCTTTGTAAAGTAAAAGGAGGAAACAAAACTATGACAAATGCTTACATTAAAGTTGGAGTCGATTTCAACCATGTTGAATCTATCTCCACAACACAGTCTGTTGACAACACTATTCAGGTTGTCTTAGACGATGATTTAGTTGATTTCGGAAGAACGCAGGGCTACATCGCCTATACTGCTGATGATGGTCAGAATCATTTAAAGTTTGACCAGCCTACGTATGATGCTTATCTTGCCGAAGTCAAGAAACAAGAAGAAGAAAAGAGAAAACAGGAAGAATTAGAACAGAACAAACAGGATTTATTTGAAGCGTTGTCTGTTGAGTACACCGATTCTGATAAGGAAGGGTATAAGTTCAAAGTGCTTAAACTTGGCGATGTTGTAATCTCCAAGGAATACGTTAAGTCCGATGATGCCGATATTAATGATGGCTCAGATTATACAAAGCCTATTGTTTATAAGGATGGCATGTCGGTCGAAAAGGGCTTATGGTACACAGATGGTAAAGCAGTATGGGAGTGCATTAAAGAAGGCGAACCATCTAAGTTTGGCGATACTGAATACTTTGATGTAATTGAAACAGCTTAACTAATTAAAATTATAAAGGGAGGTAAAAGGATTTATGGCTTACAAGGGAGCAAATACCTTGGTATTAGAGGCTAAGGAAAGTTTAGTAAATGCAATTAATAGTTGCATTAAATCAGGAGTCCCTGCCGCTATGGTGTCGATTATGTTAGATTCATTGTCGGCTGACTTAAACAACAATATTAAGACTGTTGTACAGCAAGAAAAGGATGCATATGAACAACAGTTACAGACTGAGAACGAACAGGTTGAATATAAACCAGAAGAGCAAGAAGTTGCTGAACCTGTTGAATCAATTGAGTCAGAAGAACCAATCCAACAGAATGAAACTGAGGAATAAGAAATTAGCAAAAATATGCTAATTTTTTATTTAGAAATCGACTCTATATAGTGTGAGGGCATTATAGAGAGGTTGTATTAATGGATATATTTGAATTTATAGGGAGTCATTTCCCAATGCTAGCGACTGTTTGCTTGATATTAAGTTTTATATTTCAAGTAAGCAGAATCCCTATTAATCCTTGGGGATGGTTGCTAGACCATATTAGTGAAGCCATTACAAGACCTTTAGACGAGAAATTGGAGAAACGTGAGGAAGAACGGATGAAACAATATAAAGAAATATCTGATTGTTTAAAGGCATTGAATGAGCGTATGGATTGTTTAGATAAAAAATTAATAGATACGGAAATCAAGGAAGATGATAGATATATTAAAACTCTTCGTAGACAAATCATTGATTTTGCCGATAACATCAGAAATGGTAAAACACATTCAAGGGAGCAGTATGAAGAAGTACTACGTATGAATGAAGAATACCATGATACATTAAAGAAATGTAATATGACAAATGGATATATTGATGAAGAAGTTAGATTTATCAAATCATCTTTCCAAAAGTTCAATAAAGAACAGGCAAATGATAATAAGGAGGCATAACTATGGACATGCAGACAATTTTAAATTATTTACAGACTATTGTTACTTTGATTGTTGGTGGAATTGCTTTATATTTAAAGTTTTCTACTAAAGCACAGACAAAGGCAAAGGAAATTCAGCAGACAATTGCATCTATTACTGCTACTGCTGTTGTTTATATTAAGGATGCCGAAGACAAATACAAGGACACTACTAAGGCTGGCGGACAAAAGTTTAATTACGTTGTAGACAAGCTGTATGCTTTAGTTCCTGAAGGACTGAACAAGATTATTACTAGAGAGATGGTTGAAGAAATTGTTCAGAGTACATTTAATGAGATTGAAGAATATGTAAAACTTCAACTCGATAATGCCTTAGATAAAACAGAGGAATAATTACAGGGGGACAAATTGTCCCCTTTTATATACAAAGGAGGTATAGTAATGAATAAATTTACTTATATGGATTTCTATAATCAGTGGCTTAATCAGTCATCTAGTTTAGGTGGCTATACAAACCAGTGCGTTACATTGTTTAAAGAGTTTTTAAACAAAGCAGGGTATCCTAACCCAGGTCGTGCCATTGGCGGTACTGGTGGCGCTAGAGAAATCTGGTATAGACGTGACGCTTTAGGATATGGTGACTACTTTGAATTTACACAGAAAGGACAACCTGGTGACTGGTTCATTTGGGATAGTGTTTACGGATGGTATCAAGGTGTTTATTATGGACATGTAGCCATGCTGATTAAGGACAATGGCAATGGTACAGGTCAATTCCTTGGAATGAATCAGACTTATAACCTTGCCCCTGCTCAGGTACAAACATTAAAATATGATGGTTCTTGTGGTGTGCTACATTACAAAGGATATATTCAGCCTAGCTCTTATGATGCATCTAAATTAATTAATGAGCATGCTATTGCTACAATGACTTATGATGTTAATAAACGTGTAGGCACACCTAATGGTAGTATTGCAGGCACAGCTACAACAGGCACTAAGATTGAATACACGCAAAAGTGGGTAGGTAATGGACATAGATACATCTCGTGGGTTGAGAATGGCACTAGATACTTTGTTGCTGTTAGTGGTAGTGAGCAACAAGGTGTTGATCCATGGGCTACATTCGCCCCTATAAGCTCTCCTACGCTTGATTTAATCCAGGAGGATGGATTAGCCACCATGACTGTAGACGGTGTAAGAGCGCGCTTAAATAGCCCTACAGGTGACGTTGTGAGGACGTACAACACTGGTGATAAGATCAAGTATACACATAAGTATATTGGCAATGGTCATAGATATATTGTATGGACTGAAGGAGATGATAAAATCTTCCTTGCTGTTGCTGGCACAGAAGATAGAAGTGATATGTGGGCTACATTTGGTACTGATGAAGAGCCTAAACAGGATACACCTTCAGAAGAACCAAAATCTGAAACGCAGAATCCAGAATATATTAAAAATGTAAAAGGATACGGTGTTGATATTTCAGAACATAATGGTGCTAGTTTTGACATTACACCTTATGATTTTGTCATCATTCGTGCAGCTTGGGGCGAAAATACAGACCAGTTGTTTGAAGCTAATGTAAAGAAATGCGAAGAAGCTGGTAAGCCTTATGGTGTTTACCTTTATGACTATGCTTTAGATGATGATGGGGCAAAAGCTGAAGCTGAATACATGCTTAAACTAATTGAAGGTAAAAATATTCAGTTAGGAGTATGGTTTGATATGGAAGATGCTGACCATTACAAGCAGAAGAAAGGTGTATTAACTGCTGAAAGATGTTCTAATTCCTGTAAGATTTTCTGCGATGCTTTAAAAGCCAAAGGTTATTTTACAGGTGTCTACTCTTCTAGTTCTTGGTTTGGCAAGTATATCAATACTGATTATCCTAAATGGATTGCTCAGTGGAAAAACACAACTGAATTTATTTATGAAGATTTATCTAATGAATGCGATGTATTCCAGTACACAAGTATGAATGGCAAGTTAGACAGGGATGTAATTTATAAAGACATTAGCTACTTTGCATCTAATCCTATTAAGGATGAGCCTGTTGAACCAGAACCAACACCAGAGCCTAATGAGCCATCTACCCCAGAGGAACCAAAGAATGATAAACCTAGTGAAGAACCAGCCGAAGAACCTAAGGAAGATAATGAAGATGACAAACCTACAGACAAGCCCAATGATAATAAGACCGAGCAGACAAATGGGATCAGTACTCTTATTAACCTGCTAATTGAACTTGTTAAGAAGATTCTGAATATTTTTAAATAAAGTACTTGCATTATCTAAATTAGTATAGTATTATAATTGTGCAATCAGCAAGGAACACTTGTTCGGTTGTACAATTTGCCGACTTAGCTCAATTGGCAGAGCAACTGATTTGTAACCAGTAGGTTGTAGGTTCGATTCCTATAGCCGGCACTGAAGTAGTTTATAGACTATTTCGTATTAAACCGTTCAGGTCTTTGGTGGTTTGAATGACCACCATTCTAAAGAGCTTCCTGCAACTATGAGAAAGCAAAGCACTGACTAAACGTCATTGGTAGCAATTGCAAAAAGTAGATAAAGAGGGTAACCGCAATATGTGGTTGAAAAAATAGAAAGGAGGCATGAGTCATGCAATTCATAAGAGCACTCAAGATGAGAATCTATCCAGATGCTGAACAAGCTTTGAAGATTGATAAGACTATTGGCTCATGCCGATTTGTCTACAATCATATGCTTGCTCGCAACAAAAAAGTATATAAGAGACGTGATGAACATCTCTCTTATAACGAAATGCAGAACCTTCTGCCTGTGATGAAAGGCTATCTTCCTTGGCTGAAAGAGGCAGACTCTCAGGCACTTAAATATGCCTGCAGGCAGATTAATACAGCTTACGACAGGTTTTTTAAACATAAGGCAAAGTTCCCTAGATTCCATAGTAAGCGTGATAACAGACAGTCCTATATAACAACCAACGCTACAAGCATTCATTATGAACCATCCAAGAAACGTGTAAAGATACCGTTTCTTGGATGGATGAAATGCTCAGATGGCAGAGTACTAAAAAACTATCGATTTATCCAAGCCTGTGTTTCCAGGCAAAATGGTAAGTACTACGTGTCTATCACATACAGTGTTGAGAAGACAGTTAATCCAGTGACTGTGAGTGAAAACCAAGCTCTCGGTCTGGACTATAAGTCTGATGGCCTGTATGAAGATGACACAGGACATGTAGCAGAAATGCCAAAGTGGTACAGAGAATCTCAGGCAAAGCTCAAAAAAGAGCAGCGTAAATTGCGTAACAAGGTCGGTTCTAAGAAGGGTGAGATAAAATCTCATAACTACTTAAAACAGCTGCAGAAAGTAAGAAACCTGCATGAGCACATTGCCAATCAGCGTAGAGACTACCATCAGAAACTCAGTACGGAATTAGCCAATAAGTATGATGCTATTCTGATAGAAGACTTGGATGCCAAAGCAATGGCTAACAAAGGCTTTGGCAATGGAAAAGCTACTTTGGATAACGGATGGGGCATGTTTACCACAATGCTTGCATACAAACTTGCAGAACGTGGTAAGTGTCTTCAGAAAGTAGACAGATGGTACCCGTCATCTCAGACATGCAGTACATGTGGATGTATAAATCCAGAGTTAAAGGATTTACGTATTCGTAAATGGATATGCCCGCATTGCGGTACAGAGCATGACAGGGACCAGAATGCAGCGTCAAACATTAAACACGAAGGTTTACGCTTACTTGGCGTAGCCTGACGAAACCGAAAGGCGGATTGAATACAAAATTGGTACGGTGAGGCACATCGGAACCTGGTGAAGAAAGCGCCAAACGCATGTGGAGACAGGAACTTCGGGCATAGGTAGCAATACCTATGTAGATGTCTGTCAAAGAAGCATGAACTGCAATTTGGAAAGCACTGGTGAAAGCAGTGTTTTCAACCACAAATTGCGGATAGCCGATAAAGAATGCCCCATAGTTAGGTTACGGTGTCCTAACAAATTTAGTGTGAGAAGGTCTCTTCCTATGCCGTAGGATTGCTGACCAGAGCGCTAACCGAATTCCTTGCCTCGGAAAAAGTAGCAGTAGTTGCCAAGCGGCAGGCAATGAGACTTCGCAAGGATATATGGCGGAGTATAACAGTAGTAGTTTACCAGCCTCATAAGCTGGAGGTCGATGGTGCAATTCCATCCTCCGCAACTAAGCGTTGGATGTGTGCAGACGCTATAAAAAAGGTGTAAACATCCTCTAAGAGTAGGAGATAGGAAGACTTGAGTTTACAAGGGAGATGAATCTAGCTACTTAGAGTGAATCCTAAAGTCTATAGTACTGAGAGACTATGCGTGATTGGAAACAGGCTACCTATAGTATGCCATGTCCTACAGAGTACTTGAAACGCTAGGTAACATTATTGTGGAGTGGCGAAATGGTAACGCAGATGATTTTGGCTCATCCATGTAAGAGTTCGATCCTCTTCTCCACAGCTATTTTACTAGGAAGGAGCTTGTATGGTAAAGGAAAGAAATTATGATTTTCATTACTATGCCCTAAGGCATGATTTCAATAGTGATAAAATATATTCTTACAATGTGTTTGACAATATTCAAGTGTATGAATGTACTGTTAAAGCATGTGATGATTATTGGAAAGGCAAGTATACATATGAAGAGTTCACAAAGCAATTAGATAAAATCATAATGTGGCAAGAATGGGGACGTTGCGAATATGAAATCATAGTTGGTGGTCTATTTACGAAAGAAGATAAATATAGAAAGATAGACTGCTATATGCAAGCTCATCCTAATATTGATTTGATTGCAACACAGGTTGTTAATGAATATAAAAGAAAACATCCTAGGAAGAAAAAAATAGAAAAAGAATAACAAGAGCGGTCTATGTACTTTGCGGAGACATAGTGGTAGCAATAAAAATGTAGAACTCCATAAAAGAAGCTGTGCGAAAATTAGCTATAAGTAACATAGATAACGAGCGACTAAGATGCCCCAGGGAGTTTCGGAAACCAGTTTTGAGTCGGACGTTAATTAAAGGTAGATACTTAATTGTATCTACCTTTTTTTATCCTGTTATATAATCCATTTTAAGCCGTTTTGAGAGGGGTTCGTGCACAGATGATAACTTGTCCATCTTTCGTGATAATCGCTCTCTACGTGGCTGAAATGTGACTTAAATTTAAAATAATTGTTTGTCGCTAGTACCGGTGTTAACATCACTAATCCATTCATAAACATTTTTTATGATTCTCACAATTACATCGTTATTAGGTAGGCATGGAGGGATATCCTCATCAATGTGAAGTTTGTAATCATTGCAGAACTTTTCTTTAGTAGACTTCACTGCATAGCCTTTATTATATCCCTTGCTCGGCTCAATTGTTTTATTGTCTATAAATCTTTGAAAGAATTTTTTATAATTAGCATAGCCAATCCTAATCCCATTATTTGTGGCGTGTTTCCAGCCATTAGTCGCAGATACTGATTTACGATTCTCTTTATAGAAATAATTATATGTGTCTTCTGTTAATTGCATTGTTCTACAATATTTAACAGTGAACTTATCTGTAACCAATTTATCTAGATTCGCTTTTAAATAGAAGTCCAGTCCACCATCTTCATAAACCACTATTTTGTTCAATATAAGAGCTACCTGTTTCTTTGTTAGCCTTTCTGAGTCTAATATGTCTTGGAAAAGTTCTCTGGCAGTGAGCATACTTTTCTTATATTTAGATAAATCACTGTCATCGTCTATAATCTCACTTAATTGTAGATTAAGAGTTTTGATTTCTTGTGCTTTTTGCGCTATAGTTAAATCATAATTCTTACTTAATATATCTGCTAAAGCTGGGTTTGCCATTGTAGCATCCAACTTTTGCTTTATAACTGCTTGTAGCTCAGTTTCAGCTTTCTTGATTTGTGACTTTAAAACATTTATATCAAGATTGTTGGCTGAGCTTTTTTTGACCTCTCTTTCCATAATATCTTCTACACTGTCTAATATTTCATCCATATTATCTGTACATTGTCTTAAGAACATCATTAGGGCATCTTTTATATCACTTTCTCTAACGCTGTGTGAACTACAAAATTCAGTGCCATAATTATTGTATGTTATACATACATACCTAGTATCTCGATCGTTACTTGTTGAAGTGAACTTTTTCCCACAGTCTGCACAATATAAAAAACCTGCGAATACATTTGGTCTTGTTTGTATTCTTCTACCTCTAAAATTTCCCTTTGTTCTTTCTTTATAAACTTCTTGAGCTAAGTTAAAAGTTTCAATATCAATAATAGCTTCGTGCCTATTTGGAAATACAAGCTTATCTTCATCTTTTTGTTTTACTTTCTTTCCATTTATGGAACGTCTCCTTGTTTTATTTAGAGTCAACGTACCAATATAAAAATCGTTTCTTAACATTTGTTTGACGGTAAATACATTCCATTTTGTAGCTACATTACCTTTATAAACTCCGCCTCTTTCTTCTATGTCTTGCTTCATTAGAAATGTTGCTGTTGGAGCACCTATTTTAGTTAAATATTGTACGATGGCCATGACGCCATTTCCGTTAATATACAAATCGTATACTAGACGCACATATTTAGCAGCACGTTCATCTATGAAATAGTCTCCTTTTTTATTGGGATTAATTTTATATCCATAAGGAACGCTACTTATATAGTTTCCTTCTTCTTGTAATGTTCTGATTGATTTGATTACTTTTTTACTAGTATCTCTGATGTATTTTTCATTAACCCATGTTTGGATACCAAGTATTTCGTTTGATTGCTCATCATAAGAATTATAATTATCATTTATAGTGATAACACATTTGCCTGATTCTATAATGTTTTCAAGAAACAAATTAACCTTTGCATTGTGTCTTCCTATACGAGATAAATCCTTCGCAATTATGGTATCTATGGTTCCGTTGTTTAAGCCCTGCTTAATCTTGTTGAACGCAGGTCTATCTAAGCTAAAACCGCTGTACCCATCGTCATATAGATACTCATCTATTATTATCCCATTATCTTTTGCGTACTTTTCTATTATCTTTCGTTGATTACTAATGCTTTCGCTTTCGTCGTTGTCTCCATCCTCTCTGGACAGTCTCATATAGCCAACTACAGCCATGCTAATAACCACCTTTCAACAATGTTATTTTGATTATATAACAATGTTAACATATATACAAAAATGGCACAATATACCAAATGTTACTATATTGCTAACTTTTTGTGTCTGCCATAAGGAATTCTGCAATATTTCTCGCAGGGTCTTTTCCCCCTGATATGACTAGCATTAATCTGCAGCATCCATTATATTCTGCTCTTATTCTATTTACATCTTCTTCTGTAGTTTTGTTACTGAGAGAAACAACCCTTATTCCATCCTTCATTTTGTCACCTCAAATAAAAAGCGGACTTCTCCGCTTATAATTTTACATAGTTTCTTTTAATTCTCTGTATTTTCTAATATACCAGTCAGACTTTTTAATATCTTCAAGTCCATTTTTATCTGCTGCTCTGTATCTGTATTTCCATGCATTAAGCTTACAGAATGCCATTACTTCTTCTTTTGTAAACAGTAGCTGCATTTCATCAATACATTCCATAGCTCCGTCTCTTTCATAATGAACCGGATGATTTACAGCGTCGTGCTCATCTGTGTTTGTGCCGCACATATTGTTAAATTCCTTTTCCATAATGTCAATATATTCTTTTAAGTCCACTTTGTCCATTTCTTTCTCCTCGTGTTTAAATTGTTTATTTTCTATCTAACACATTATTTTGTACCAGAAGAGCCATGCCCACCTCTATTGGCATTTTCAAGAACTTCAACTTCTTTAAAATTAATTGGAGGCTGTCTCTTAATAATTCTGAACTGACAGATTCTATCATACTTATCAATGTGTGAATCTCTTAATGCATAAACTGGTATAAACCATTGATCCTCGTTTCCACAGTAGGACTGATCAATCACGCCTTCTGAGTTTGTTTGAATAATTCCATAATTCTTAAATGTACTACTTCTAGGAACTACATGAGCTTCATAACCTGCCGGAATTTCCATTGCCACTCCAAGAGGAATCAGCTTAAATTCCCCTGCCTTAATATCAATTGTTTCTGCGGATCTCATGTCAATCCAATCGCTCTTATTGCCACCAACCTTTTCAAGCTTAGGCATATCCTTGTCAAAATACTTAATCTTAATTGTTTCCATTTTTCTCTCCTTATAAATATTCATCTAACCTATTAGCCATTAAACCTAGAATGTAATCTTTATTGTTTTCTAAGAATTCTCTTACATTCATTCCTTTTTCAACGCCCATTGTAATAGCAGTATCAATTGCCGTATCCATAAATTTATCAATTGAGTCACATGTCGCCATTTCAAGTTCTTTCTGGTCTGGCTTATCAATTACATACTGTGGATCAAATTTTGCATAATGCATTTCAGCTAATGTATCCATATTAATTCTATTTTCCATTTGCTTCTGCCTCAAATAAATCATCAATAGTGAGTGGTACGCCATCCATTCTTTCAATTACAAAGAATTCTGTCCAAGAACCGACATCAATCTTTATTCCTCCGACACCATTTGTGTACTGTCTCCAATAATAAGGTTTATAATGATGTTCATCAAGAAAATCTTTAATAATCAAATTACATTCATTTACGGTATTCGCAGCACCAATTGCTCTACTATTTTCTCCTTCGAATCTAACTCTATACTTCCACATATTATTCATCCCTGCTAACATATTCAAAGACAAGATCATCAATTAGCTTTTCATATGTGCCGAATAAATCACAAACCTGTTCCTCTGTGTAAGTTTCTTTACTGAAACCATACTCAAAGATAATAGCGTGCATTAATTCGTGTCTAAGTGTTTTTACCTTGCTTGGGAGATCAAGATTTTCATGTAAATAAATTTTTCTATTTGCATTATCACAGAGCCCAAGAATACTTTCACCATTGCTTGTAAGAGTTACATAATTCTCATCGTTTGTTTCAATGATTTCGTATTTAATGTGATTTAGCCTATCAATTTCTAGTTCCATTAAACTCCTCCTTATATTTTTCATTTAATCCACAGCAATTAAACTCTGTACATCTTCCTCCTCGGAATTTACATTGAGGTTCAAGGCATCCATCAAATTCAGGGCACACCTCAATGACCTGCCTGCAAATTTCTTTCATTACTTCTCTGGTATATGGATCTGCTTGAGCACAGAGTCTTCTTCTAGCCATAAACATTAGTTCTTGTGCATTGATATACATAATATGAGACACCATTGCATCCTGTGTAGCTTTTGTTCTGTCATAATTATCCTGTCTATCATTACGCTGGCTTTGTACGAAATGTTCTACTCCGTATTTATGTCGTACATAATGAGTGCTGACGTAATACGGAATCTGCATCTTAATACAGAAATTCAACGTCCTGATTGGACTGTGCTCGGAAAGAAGTAATTTGTGTTTCCATTCATTTGTTGGCAACTTTGCGCTGTGCTTGCCTACAGTATTTAATGTGCACTGCTTACAAATTAGCCAATCTTCATCCGTAGGATATTTCAAAATTTCAACTTTAAAATCCATTTTATCCTCCATAAATTATAATTTTAAATGTTTTAGCTAAAAACTTCATACGTTGGACTATTTTCGTCATCAATAACTTCCATAATTCCATCTAATACATAGCTCACATCGACTCCGTTATCATTTAACATAAGCGCTAAATGAACCATTGTAAGAATCATATCTTCATCTGTGATTTCGTTCCTATCAAAATTTGTCATTGTACTATCATTATCTGTGTCAATTAAGACACTTATATTTTTTTTCATTTTAAATCCCACCTTTGTTAGAATGTTGGTCTGTTTGCATTTAAGAACATTACTTCCAAACAAAAGAATAGAGCTAATGATTTATATGCAACATCCATTTTTAAGTTTACAGCTAAGCATACGATAAGTGCAATAAACATAATCCAATTAATGACAGAAGAAGACGCAATAGCGAGGCAAATTCTTTTGAAATAATTAAACATTTTCATCTTCACTTACCATACGACAGTCTTTTGCATTGTTAATAATTCTGTCAAGCTCTGCCTTTTTGTATCCTGCAAGCTTTAACAATCCATAAAGAATTGCCTTTTCTCTGTCTTCTTCGTCTAAGTCACACTTGCGAAGTACGACCTTCTTTTTTGTAAACCTATCTCTTACAACAGTTACATCATCATTAATAATAACTTCAATATTCTTTTCTTCTGGTAACGATATAAATGTAAATAAAGAAGCAGAAATCAATTCGTCTACTTTTAATGATAGTGCGTCAATAAACATTTTGTCATTTGCCATAATTTGCCTCCTGAAGCTCGTAAGCTTTGATAACATTTCTCATTAACTGACCAGTTGTCAGCTTACCTACTCCACCCGGCGTAGTTGTAACGCTAACATTTAATGATTCTAAAGAATCTGTATCCACATCGCCACAGAGTTTACCATTTTCATCTCTGCAAATGCCGCAATCAATAATAGCAGAAATGTGCTTATTCACAAACATATAGTCTGCGATCCACTTTGGCTGCCCAGTAGCCGTAATAATAATATCAGATCTTCTCATTGCTAAGATAAGCTCTTCTCTTTTTGTCTTACTATGAGCTAGTGTAACTGTTGCATTACGACTTTCAAGCAACTTTGTTAAAGGCTTCCCAATTAAATCAGAGCGATTGATAATTAATACATTCTTACCAGATAAATCTTCGTCCAAAATATTTAAAATTCCTTCTGCCGTTGCCGGATGAATACCATCCTGATTTGTCCACAGCTTGCCAATAGAAATTGACGTAAGTCCATCAACATCTTTTTTCCAATTAATCGTATTCAGAATATCTTGTTTATGGCTCATTAAAGAGTCGCTAAGTGGCAGCTGAAGCATTATCCCTGTAACTGTATCGTTCTGGTTTAAACTCTCTAATACGAGCTTTAAATTGTGCTCAGACACATCTGCCGTCAGTTTGCAATGTTCAAATTCAATGCCACACTTTTCTGCAGCCTTCTTTTTGTTTCGAATGTAAACATCACTAGCGTCGTCGCCTTCAACCTGAACAACAACGAGCTTCGGTCGCTTACCAGTCTGAGAAAAAATCTTATCAGTCTTTTCTTTGACTTCTGCAAGCATTTCTTCTTGTTTCTTTTTGCAATCAATAATTTTCATTTTTCATTCCTTTCTATAGTTCCTAAAAAGAAAAAGGGAACTTCTTCCCTTTTATTATACATGATTCTACATTGTTTGCAACAATAATTTTAAATAGTTTATTTAATTTATAATAAGAATTACTATTTGCCAAGCATTTCTTTTCGCCACCATTTGCGAAATTCTTCCAGTGTTGGGCATTTTTCATACCACCATTTACTCAATTGGCCAGACTCGTATCCTGCTCTAGCATATTTCCAATCCCATCTGTCAACGGAGTCATGAATTTCCCACGTATCTATATATCGTTTATAGTTTTTAATATATTCTTCTGAAAAATTTCTTCTGAATCGTCTATTTGCCAGTTGCTTTGCCTTTTTAGAACCTTTTGGCTTATCTTTGACAACAGGATTCTTCTTGTATGACCTGGACATATGTATTTACCATGTAGTAGCAATATCTAATTGAGTTGGATTACTCGCAGCAAATCCGCCTGTATCACACACAATACCAGTGCCCAGACTTGTCTCAATCAAACTGCCACGAGGTCTGATATTAAAATCCGCCGCAACCATGACGTAACCGCCAAGCATCTTGACCCCGTCTTCACGCACCCAATATGGGTCATTATTGCCCATACTCCGCATAATAGAAACAACACCACTCATATCTAAATTATAATACGTTTCTTTGCCTGACACGCCATAATGAACGCCTTTAGATGGTGTTAAACAATCTGTGCTGGCAGTGTAAGTTTGAACCGTTGGCTCTTCTTCGACAACAACAGCAGACTGCTGTCTTGCTTCTTCAAGTTCTGTCTGAGTATCTTCAAGCGTCTTTTTCAATGTATCAGCATTAATCAGCAGAGTTTCAATTTCAATGTCCATTTGTGAGTTCTTCTCTTCTGCATCAATTCTCTTTTTATCCACTTCATTGTATTCCTTGTGCAGCTCTGTGAGCTCATCCTGCAGGTCATTATTCTTTTTATAAAGATAACATTCTGTAGATATCGCTCCAACTACAGCAGCTGTAGCTACAGCCAATTTAATTGCTTTTTCTTTCTTCATAAAACCTCCTTTATAATAACTTTTAAATCATAACATTTTTGTCAAAAAATGTCAAATAATGCTAATAGCCAAACTTTTTCTTTAATTTCTTCTTTACTTGTTCAATCGTATTACCTAAAAAGACATAATTTTCAGATACAAAAATATTTGGCTCAATAACCTGGTAATATTTATCCGGAATATTTAAATTTCCATATTGTTCAATATGAAGATGGATGTTATATTTCTTTTCTAGATTTTCCATTTCTTCTAAGGGAATTGGTTTTGTAATTGGCTGTGCCATTAAATTTCTCATAATTTCTCTCCTGTAATTTTAAATAGTTTATCCAAACGGGGTGGCAACCCGAAGGCTGCCTATAAATATTGGAAAATATATACACCTGGCGTAACCAGTGTAAGCTATATTTATAGGTTATCATATGGAAACATTTACGTCAAGAAAAAAATAAAAGGTAGCTTATCTTCATCCCAAAGGATGTTCAGCGAAAGCTACCGAACGCTGAAGTTTATACTAATGATGTTAGTATAGTACTGATTGTTTTTGTAGAGTTAAGACACCATAGTATCAGCTCCTACGAGTAGAATATCATATATTTGATGTGCTGTCAACCAATCGCTTAAAATAGAGGTACATTTCCCATTCAAATGCAGTCGGCATTCTCCAGCCATCTTCTATTCCGATTATGATATATCTGAGGAGTGCTTCTGCTTGTTTAAGTTGTTGCTCAGTCATTGCTATTCTCTATATCCAAATTATTCATATAAAACTACTTTTTCTTCCTTTAATGTTTTCTTTATATCAATTACTCTTTGATTGCTACTGCCCTTCCATTTGAGTGTTAAATCTTTTTTCTCTTCAACAAAACGACCATCGACAAGAATATCAATGGTATTTAATACTTCCTTGTTTATTTCTAAGATTACATTATCTTTAACAGATAGCAATTCATCAAATGTATACCCAGACCACAACCATATAGTTTTATCTGGAAAATCTTGTTTAAACCATTTAACTAATTCAAGTGTAGCTAATACATTTCTAGGATGCATCGGCTCGCCTCCGAGTATTGAAAGGTGGCTAATATGTTTATTAACATATGGTTTAATTTTCGTTTCATAAAATTCTCTATCGAATGAAACACCATAATTAAAATCCCATGCAACTTCATTAAAGCAACCATGACAATGGAACTCACATCCACTAAAGAATACTGATACTCCTATTCCTCTGCCATTAGCTATATCAAATGGTTTTACTTCTGCGATGTTAGACATTTTATTTCCTCCTATAAATTAAGAGGGTGCCTCTACCCTCTTATATTATATCATATATTTTATAATTTTAAATAGTTTTTTATTTATTTCCTAAATGATATACACGATCGTATATATCGTTAGCCCTTCCATCATTGAACGGATTGGTACTAATATAACCACATATTCTGAGCGCAATATTCATTTTATCGAAATCATCATTGCCACAATTTGGACAGATAAATTTAAACTTATGATCGTTGGTTTTTACCATATGGATGTCTTTGCATCCACATACTTGGCAATAACTTGTTGTAGTATTAATTTCAGCATACATATTAGTATTATATATATGCTTAATAACTTCTAATAAAGCATCAATATTTTTTGTCATATTAGGAGTTTCAATATATGAAATCTGTCCTCCTGTGCTATATTTACTAAAATCACTTTCTACTGACAACTTAGTAAATGCATCAATTTCTTGACTTGGTGTGATGTGGTAACTATTCGTCACATAATCTTTGTCTGTAATTCCTTTGATAATACCAAATCGTTTCTGTAAGCATTTAGCAAATTTATATGTAGTTGACTCGATTGGGGAAGAATAAAGACTAAAGCCAATATTTGTTTCTTTTTGCCATTTAGCACATGTCTCATTTAAATATTTCATAATTTCAATCCCAAAATCATGACCTTCTTTTTCTAGCTGAGACTCTCCAGTCATATATTTAATGCATTCATATAACCCTGCAAATCCCAATGAAATAGAAGAATAGTTATTAAACAATAATGGATCAATTAATTCTCCTGGCTTTAGTCTTGCATAAGCACCGTGTTGCCATAAAATAGGTGCTACGTCTGACTTTGTTCCTTTTAGTGAATTATGCCTAATCATTAATGCTCTATAACATAATTCTAGTCTTTCATCAAATATTTCCCAGAATTTATCCATATCTTTTTGAGAAGATAATGCGATATCTGGAAGATTTAATGTTACAACGCCTTGATTAACATTATTTCTATATATTACTATATAGTTTAGACTATCTCTTCTCTTAATTTCACAACTAAGAGCAGCGCACTTCGGATAGTGATAAAATCTACCCTACTAGGCTACATTCATCGCCTATAGTCGTTACATTTTGATATTCTTTTAAATTATTAATCCTTTTAAACTCAATTATTTCATATCTTTTTTTAAACCAATTTTTATTAAAAAATTTATTTAGACTTCCACTCTTATTAGTATGCCCAGAATATTCTATAAAATCTCCTGCTGGGCAAAATGTAATTAATTTATTTTTTTCTTTATCTAGTAAAGTTAAATAGAACACATTGCCAACTCTATGATTATTATTAAAACAATCTTTTATGTTTCCCTTTTGAGTTCCAACATATAAATTCTCAACTCTATTATCAAGACTATCATCATTTTTATGATTTACTTGTTCTTTACGTTTTAATTCTCTCACCCAAGTTTCATATACCATTCTATGAATTGGAACGTGTTGCTGTTTACCCGTCTTTTTATTTTGTATATCAATATATTTATATTGCTTATTTCCAGTTTTTCTAATAAGTTGTTTGATATTCTTTTTAGAATAAGCTGAATAAACATCTCCATCTTTACTAATATAATAGATTGTATCTTTATATTTTTTATATATTTTTTGATTAATAATTAAAAACTCCATATTAATTTCCTCCTCATATAGGCGTAATTAATAATATCTTTAACACGGTATTTTCCAATTTATTGGAGGTTCACCGTTAGCAGAGTACATTCCCCACACCGTTTTATCATACGTTCACACTGTTTAAGGTCGCCCTAAATAAGGCATGTTAAGCGACCATAGAATTTAGGCTTACCGTTCTCGTCATAATATGGCATTAAAAACGATCTACAACCCCATTGTATTCACATAGTTCGCAACACTATGCAGTTCTCTTATGAACTTCCCTATATTCCTATAGGATATTAGACTATATCACCATCTCAAACATTTTGAGACAACTACCATTTCGATTTAAATGGACTTACTTCCGTTTTGCCATACCACCATTTACTTGTGGCTCTACGTTAAATCTAGTCGTTAGGCATTTACTTATCATTTAATAAGATTTAGCACGGTAACTCACCCTCGCAGGGCTTTGTCCGTTTAAGTAGTTTATTCTAATAATGTCACCATTATTAGGCACAGATTTTGTTTATGCACGGAAATACGTTTCCTTCTTTTAATTCCCTCATCTTCTTTGCAGAAATATAATCAGGGACTAATCTCTTAGCACTACATTCTGCTGCTAATTTTGTTAAATACCAATATTTACTATTTTCATGGATATTATCTTCATCAAGACAATAAAGAAGCTTCGGGAAAGCTGTTGTAATATAAACACCTTGCTTATTTTTAACACCTTTGATTCTTTGTCTTAGTACTTCTTCTATAATTATGGCAAGATCGTCTCTTGTCTTCCCTTTTTCTGCTTCATCAAGATACATAAAGATAGATGTAAACGGAGCTTGGCCATTTGTCGTCGACATAGTTATTAATTGATATTGTATTGTTTGAATTCCATCCTTTACCTCGTCTCTTACCATTTTTTCAATATCTTCATTAGATAAATTTGGATATTTATTTCTATAGTTTTTTCTGCTAATATCTACAAATGGAGCCAATGCAGTTAACGTAATTGTATTTCCACCATATTGAGAGCTTGCAACCTGAGTAATAATCTGCGTTGTAATAGTGCATGCCGTTCTAAATGAATGCGGTTTTTCAATCATTGTCTCAGAAATAACTGTTCCATTTTGAAGCATATCTTCAAGATTAATTAAACAACAGTTTGTGATTGGCATAGCAGGACTATAATCGCTATCATGGAAATGAATGATCCCCTCTTCGTGTGCTTTAGCGATATCTTTTGGAAGAATTAACTTTGTTGCCATTTCTCTACATGTAAATCCGGCAATATAATCTCTCATTGTTGGAAGAATTCTTGTATCTTTGTTTGAATTTTCTTTTTTAGATTCTTCGTCTTCTCCTTTTACAAGATTAATTAATTGTTCATATCTTTCTTGCAAATTTTTAGAAATTTCCCTATTTTTCTCTCTATCATATCTATATCTTACATAACTTCTTGCAGTCTTTTTCAATCTGCTGTTCATCAATTTCTCTTCGACAAGATCTTGAATTTCTTCAACCCCAATTTTGTCTACTTCCAATTTACTAATTTCGTTTGCAATTCTATTCGCAACTTCTTTGTTAATCTCGTCAGATTCTTCCATTGCTTTTAAAATTGCATTTACAATTTTCTCTTTTGAAAATTCTACAATTCGACCGTCTCTTTTTTCTACGTTCATAATATACCTCCTCTACTTTGTATTTCTAAAATAACTTCCGACTACCGCCAGCCCAATGCTGCATACTAATCCATGCAAGAATGTCCAATTATAATTAATTTCGAACACTCTGCAAAGTGCTACGCCAACACCCCAAACAATGATGGCATTAATAGCAAATACAACTGCATAAATTAATACAGCTAATAAAATAGAATAAATCCAATCTTTCATTTTAACCTCCTTTCTATAATTTTAAATAGTCTTTTATAAAAGAGCAAGATTTTCTTGCTCTAATATTGTATCACCAAATAGTTGGAAGTGCAATTATAATGTTCGAATATTTTAATCCCCATCCCAAACAGCATCCGGGCACTCAATTGCCATATGAATCATATCTTTTAACGGAGTAATTGCGTTGGCAGCAGTCGGCTCCCAATAATTACTTGTGTCTCCTTCGCAAACATAATATTCTTCAATCTCGGTTGTATATATATTATTTCCGTACGGCTTTGTTTCATTTCCGGATTCATCATAATAATGGATCTTTCTTCTCTTAGACTTAATCCAATTTCCATCGAAATCCTTATTACGAGCCTCGATACCTTTAATCATTCTTTTCAAATAAGGAATTGATTCTTCGCCAGTCATACCATAAACACAACGGATTCCTTCATTCCTATCAAAAGGGAAATAAGCGTCGTCTTCCGTGACTGAACGATAATACTCTCCATAATTATATGTAATATTAATGCACGCTTCTCTTTGTTTTGACGGCACCAACTGCCCCGTTTCCATATCAAGTTCCACTGGAATTGTGCCTCCTTTTACAAACACTGCGTTGTCCATTGTAGCAACCTTGCCTGTTTTCTGATCAATTAGTTCAATGTCATAGCTCATTTTATTTTCTCCTCTTTTTTTTGCACAGATATAATAACACCGTTATCAAATTATGTAAATAAAAAAGCGGAAATTAATCCGCTATTTATTTTAAGATCTTATTCATTAAGCAACTATAACATATTTCATAAATCATAAACCCCATATGTGACCTACTAATAAAGTATGTATATAGATTTGATCTCTTTTGCATTCCTATAAATTGTCTAAAAAACGCAAGTTCATTGTACTGTGATTCATAATTATGTTCAATGATGTCATCAATAGAGTCGTTTTCTATTAAAAGATAGCAGTGTTCAATGTTAATCATACGGTTCAATTCTTTCAGAAAACGTTCATCCTTTTCTTTAATGTTCCCTGCCAGTTCTGAAACACTGTTCTTTCTTTCTATGCACAGCTCATCTGTAAAGTATGTATCACGGGCAAACCCAAGCTCAGGACACGCTTCAATCATAAATGAATAGTCGCCAGTTTTAAGAGACTTTCCTTTATGTTTAATTCCTTTTTTGTCAAAATAGTCTAAAATATGCTGATTGATTTTTTCAGCAGTATCATGAAGTATAACTATGTGAGACACCAACTCTTTGAGTTGCTTTTCTGTATAATATTGTTTCATTATTTTTCATTCACCTCATTTCCATCCGTTATTACGCTCCAGCCTTCTAGCCAAAATTCTTTGGCTCCCGATGGATCGTCGACCCAGATTTTCTTTCCAGTTTTAGGATTAATTTCATTTCCAGGCACCTGCTTTGTCTTTTTTGCAATTCTATTGATACTAATCATATTACCTTCTGTAAATGGATTTGAATCGAACTGTCTCGTCCAAACTTTTAAGCTGCGAACTTTTCCTGTAAAGATTTCATATAGATCCACGGTTGTTAATCCCTTACCAACATTAAGCTTTGTAACATAATAATGACGTTTGTCCTCGTCTGGATTAACAGTCGAAATATAGCCAAGATGCTCTAACTCATATTTAATTTTATCCATAACTGTTGTAGGCGGATAAGGTATTTCATTACAAACAGCTTTAATAAATTTTAGGCTGCTAAAGCCTTTGATTTGTTTCTCAGACTCTTTATATTTTTCATTAATTATATCAGCAACTTTAGAAATAAATATTTCATAAGATAAGCTATAATCTCCAATATAAACTCGTCCATCTTTTTTCTTTGCTGTCTTTTTGCCGTAAATTGCGTTGAATACTTCAATCTGCTTCAGAAGCGCATTAGGCTCGCCAAACTCTGAGAAGAAGTCAAGCCTAACCAAAATCTCCAGCTGACGTGAATTTACAGACGTTTTATCATTTATGTCTACTAGTAAGTCGATAAATGAATCGTATTTATTATCACGAAGTGCATAGAGCTCTTTGGCGATAGTATCGTTACAGAATTTAATAGAAGCAATACCTTTATATAAAGCTCTATTTTCTTTATCAACTGTATAATTGGCGCCAGATTTTCTAAACTTAATTGGATGCAATGAGATATTAAAATAATTCAATTCTTTTGTAAGTTTTCTCGTTCTTATTTCATCGTCGGAATAATTTGTTAATGCAACAGCATAATATTCTAATGGATAATTTACTTTTAAGTAGGCTCCATAACACATATCTCCAGATGTCGCCGCTGCATGAGGTGCTGCAAAACCATATGCCATACAGCTTTGCATCAATTCCCATGTATGCTGGAATCCATTTTCGCTTCCTGTCTGTTTAATCCAATTTACTCTAAGTCTATCCTCTAATTTTTTAAAATCATCTGGTTTAATTTTTTTCTTAGAAATTTTCTTTATCAAACCAATTGATTCGGCAGGTGTAATGCCAAGCCATTCAAAGTAGGCCATTTCATTTTCCTGGAAAAGGATATAAGAATGAGTACTTTTTAAAATATTGTTTAAAATTGGAGAACCAGTATCATAATTTTTTCTTGCCAAAAAATCATCTCTCCATGAATTAAATGATGGTCTAATTGCAGCTGCTATGAATGCTCCATCTTCGAATGAGCTAATGCCGTACTTTTTTGCCTGCTCTGTCCCATTATCACTATCTACCTGATTAAGAGTGCATGTAATACCGTTTTTAAATAAATCCCAAACTCTTTGGTCATCTTTGATAGCCGCCAATAAATCATTGAATTTAATAATTGGTTTTCCAATCATATCAAATGTTTCACTGATTAATTTCCATACTTTTACCACTAAATAATCGTTTTTTAACACCTTCCAAAAGTCTGCTTCTCCAGATGTTATCATTACACAAATATTTTCTCCGACTCTAACAACGCCATATTCTTCCGTTAAATCTTTATTGGAAAGAACATGCGCACAAGGATGAACAGATGCACTTATAATGGTTCCAACGTACTTATTTGCCTCTTCGATTAACGGTTTCCATTTTGGATCATCAGAATAAGATTCAATATTTTTAGCAATTTCATTATATTCATCATATTGTAATTTATGTGAACGGCAAACATTTCTAAACGCTTCTCCCAATTGCATCGTTCCATATGCAATCATTGGATAGCACATATTTTCTCCAAGCAATTCTCTTGAAGCTGCAACGAACTCTGCCTGGCTTTTAACGTTGAAATCAATGTCTGGAAGAGCTCTATTCTCAATTAATCTAGCCGAAGACATAAATCTATCTGGGTACAACGGAAGATTAATATTAAATCTGTCAATCTGCGTCATGCCGAGGATTCTATTGATATAGAAAGAACCACAGCTACCACGCCCTGTACGAGTCAATACTCCCCCATATTTGTTTACACCCAAATCAACCAATTTTGTATTAAGAAGAAAATAATCGGCAGTATGACAAACATCATTAGTTTCTTCTATGATCTTCATTTCATAGCGAATTCCATCTCTATATTTTTTAAACTTCTCTCCTTCAATATGTTCTTCTTTTCTAATTTCTGAGAATTTTTTATTAATAATTTTTTTTAATAAATTCACTCTTTCATTTGGAGATAAATTTGGATAAATAGTAGGCATTTTAATATCAGTATTCAGGTCTATTTCTTCACAAGAATCAAAAATCAAAGTATTATCCATCGCTTCTTGAATTTGTTGCTCGGATAAAACACCTTGTTTAATAAAACGCTCGAACATCATATCATAATCTGGGAAATCAAGATTATACGTATCTTCATCTCCGTATGTAATACCTTTGCCTTTTAAAAGCTCTAATCTTTCTTGCTTACCATTCTCATCAATATAATGGCTATCATTTGCTGCAATTAATCCTAATCCATACTTTTCTTGAAATTCAATGCATTTTTTGTTTATTGCAATTTGATGCTCTTCAATATGATTTTGAACTTCTAAAAATACGTTATTTCCAAAATGGTTATATAATGGAATAAAAATTTCATTAATTGCTCTATCGTCTTTTAATAATCCGGCAGAGCAAGCAGTTGTAATGTATACATCGTCTTTATCCAATGAAAGCAAATCATCCAAAAGTAGTCTTGGTTTATAGTAATAAAATTCAACATTTGCTCTACTAGAAATTTTATTTACTTTTTTTCTGGCAATATTTGTTTTCGGAATAACAATAATGTGATAATTAGACTTGTCTTTTTCTCTTGCATTTGGCACTATATATCCTTCCAATCCAGCAATGCAACGAAGCCCATATTTGTTGCATAACATTTTTGCTTCAAATATGTCACCCATTGATCCATGATTCGTTGTAAAATAATTCGTATGTCCATATTCTACACATTTTTTTATATATTCCTCTGCTTTTGTATTCGTATCTGGAGTGTATATATTAGAAATATGGTCGTGTTTGTGATAGTTGTTATATCTTTTAGACATTTAAGCAACCTCCTCACAAATACGATTATATTCTGGATTATCTAAAAGGAATCTCTCTTTATAATTATACATAGCTTTATATAATTTATCTGGTATATATTTTTTATATTTATCTGCAAGCTCTTTTACATAATTTATTTTCGCATTCACATAAGCCATCATAGCATCTTCCAATTTTACAAATGTCCCAACTGTCTTTGGTTTTCCGTACATTGAAACACTGGCTTGAAATTTTCCATTTGGCATAACACTTATTCCTTTTGGTAATTTAGAATCTTTATTTTTTCTACCATGATCTAATAAACATTTATTGATAATATTCGGAACTATTACACACGTATTAGGTGAATATATTTTATTTCCATATACAAGCCAGTCTTTATCTAATTGAGTTTTTTCTCCTTCAATAAAATATTCATGCTCCTTATACCATTTTGCAAAATTTTGAAAATTTAACCATTCATCACACACTTCGCAATCTATGTAAGTCGGCTGTTGAATATGATATTTCTCACTATAGCATCTTTGAATCATTCTGTACCAGACATCATATTCTTTTGTAACTTTATTATTACGACATTGCTCAAAATCTCCAACTCCTTCATATCCTTTCCCAAAAAGTATTTTTTCATAAGGATTTTTCACATGACCCCTTTTGAAATTATGATATGAAACATGCATTCTTGCTTTATATTCATCTTGGAATTCTACAATAACATCTGTAGATGAAATATAATCAACAAGAATCATTTTATACCCGGCAGCATTTACAGATGATTCTCCTATATGTTTCTTTCCATTTTCTACACATTTATTATGCATTATTTTTTTATATTCAGCGTTCTTATCATATCTAATACATCCACATGACTTTTTGGCTCCACTTACTAATACGCTATATATAGAATATGTATGTTCTCGTTCTTCTTCTGGTTTATCTAATTGACAATCGCACATGCAATCCCACATTGGTCTTCCATACTTATCCCTTTTATCTGATAGCCCAAGCACTGTTAGCTTGCCAGTTCTGAGTCCGGTTATATCTTTTGCTTTAGTCATACTTTCACCCTAAATAATATCTTTTCTTTTTAATTTCTTCCCATTCTTCTGCAGGATAAATATTCTCACGAATACATTCACTCCCATATGAATCTTCTTTTGTTTTTACAAACACCCACTTCCGATTATCTTTTATTGGTGATGGTATTTCACTTTCTTCTAACACTTCTAATATCCAATTTTCTATTAAATTCATACAAACCTCCTTTCAGAATATTCCTCATAATTATAGAACAAAAAAAGACAGAAGTAAATATACCTCCGCCTATAATTTTGAATAGTTTATTCCTTCCACAGCGTTTCGTAAGTCATGAACCAGTTGCCGATAAATCCTAATGATGCAATTAATTCAATAGGAGACTGTTTCACATATGCCTCGCCCATCATAATGAAATACATAATGATCGCAGCAATTACAACAAATCTTCTGATGTATAACTTGTAGTTCATAACCTGCACAGCGTCTCTTCCATTTTATAAACGCCGACAACATTCTTCAACTTGTCAATTCGCTTACCACACATTGCAAACATAAGGTCTGGAATATACTTCTTCTGAATTTTGATGCTAGAAACAACTGTAGCATCCTGCTCCCCAAATACAGTATTAACTCTTACTCTAGTACCCATAGCAAGTCTCTCGTCACTTGGATTATTGAACGCGTAGATTTCATTGCATCCATCGTGCTTCACAAAGCAAACATTGACCATTGTAATAGGATTGAATGCAATGTGCCCGCCGTCAACCGCCGTAACAGCTCTAAACATATCCTGCACCATAGTATCTCCTGTTCCTTTAATCATTTTAATCTCTTTCATGTTATCTTCTCCTTTGATGTACACATACTATACAAATAATAAGTAGATACGTCAAGTACTTCTGCCTATAATTTTAATTAATTTACAATACAAAAAATCTATTTAAACATATCAGAAGCTACAAGCCCATATTTGTCTAAATACTTTTCAACTATATGGTAGTTCTTTTTATGAGTCCTTTTCTTTTTTGAATGGAATCGTAAAGTAAAAATTCGTCCAAGCTCTTTATTTGTTAATATCCTCATAAATATCATTTCAATCTATAATAATATCATCACAAATCATTCTGATACTGTAGTTTCTACCTAGAAATCCTTCATCTAATGTGCCGACAAAAGTTAATTCATCACCACATAGTGCATGGTCTTCATATTCTTCTACTGTGGCTCCCGCATTCCATTTAATAAATTTAAACCAGTGGCTTGGCTCAATTACTAAATGCTTACCTTTTGACATTGTAGTTGCTTCATATTCATTGCAAGTAATTGCAGCATGAATTGGCTTGAAATTCTGCCCAGATACAAAATCAAGTTCTTTAATCTTTTGAACTAAATCTTTGTTTACATCTGCAACATCTAATTCAATATCAACATCAATGTCTGATTTTAGTTCAAGTCCGCCTAATTTATCTTCAATAATTTCTCTAAACTTATCAAAATTCTGATATGGTATATTTACAACGCCAAAAGATCCTGGATGCCCCGCAAACTCTCCTAATCCTGTATCTGCACAAATCTCTCTGAAGTCACCAAACGCACGACAACTTCCAGAATATCCTCCATAGTTTTCTTTGAGAACCATAATTTGTCTTTGATATATTGACTGCAAGCGAGTTGCAATTAAACCAGATAGCCCAGATCCTTTATCTACTATTACAACAATCATTTTCTTATCTAACTGGGATTCAGCCTGCTCAATTAAGTCCGGCAGAATAGAATCAATAATTTTATTCTGATTTTCTTTGCACTTTTTTAAAGTCTTTAAATAATTTGCAACTTCTTTATTGTCGTCAGAAAGAAATAGATTTGCTGCATCTTCATTCTTATTTAATCTGTTAGCAGCATTTATTAAAGGTGCTATGCTGTAAAGTACAGAAGTACTATTAAACGTATAACCGCCAAGAATTTTTAAGATGCCAGGATTGACTGGATTCTCTAGTCCAGTTTTAACAATAAATCTATTCTCCATTGATGTTTCAGATACATCACATACATCAGCAAGAATTCCACAACAAGCCAAATCAAAGAATTGATCTGCAATCACAGTTCCGAGTTGACTGTCGAGATATAAGCAAAACTTAAATGTAACACCAGCACCAGATAATTCAGGATTATCATATTGTCTATTTGAGCTAACAAGCCAAACATAATCATCATATGAAATATCTGGATTTACATCATGATGGTCTAATATCACAATATCAATCCCCATATCTTTAATTCTTTTATAGTTATCAATGTTTGAATCGAGAGAGTCAACAATAATAAGAATATCTGGTTTATATTCATTAATCTTTTCAAACATTTTATCTGATGTTCCATGAGCTTTGCCGTCATTAATTCCCCAATCACAATGACAACCCATCTCTCTGAGATATCTAACCATAATAGCATTACTACTACATCCATCAACGTCAACATCCCCCCAGACCATAAATTTTGATCCTTTTGAAATGCCGTCAATCACAACATCACCAGCTTCTTTGATTCTATAAAAGCTATCAAGAGGCAACATGTTATCCACAGATGGATTCAAAAATTCCTCTGGATTCTTTACTCCACGACTGTCTAAGATTGTTTCAATGATTTCTTCATTTAACATACCTCTACAATCATTATGTATATTCAAATTATATTGCATTAATACTCCTTTCTGGGATGTTTGCTTTCCCACAAGTCTCTACACTGCTTTATCAATAAGTTTCCAATGCGACAGTTCGGCAACTCTGTATTCAAAACAGATTCAATAAATTCAATATCATCTCTGTCTAATTCCCGCCAAGCCTCAATCATATCATGATTTTCATTCATAGCACTGTAGTTAGCAACTGCATCTCTGCTAAAACTGTATGTATAATGAATTTCTTTTCCTGCCTGTCCCCGATGAAAAATTGTAAATTCAGTATAATCTTCGACAGGGAATGGGTTATATGTCCAAATTTTAATTTCATCAGATATAATAATTTCACCTTCTAGAATGAATTCCGTATCATTTTCTATATAAGCATGAACACTTCCATATGTAAAATCATAATATCTATCAGTGGCTGCACTTCCATCAGCACACAAATGATGTTTACCACCGCTATAATTAGGATTAAATATCCACTCCATATATGGCTCATTGCCTTCAATCATTTCTGCTGTTGGCTGTTTAGCCCAATCTGGATACCATGATGCCTTTATATCTTTGCTAATATAATTCTTCTTCACTCTCGGCACATAATTGTTTGTCATCTTGTTCTCCTTTATACTGTTTTAATTCATTTGCTAATACAGCCTCAAAAAACTGCTCACCTTTATCCGTGGGGGATATCTTTCCGCCATAATCCTTACCAAAGTTGTCCCAGTAATACAACTCAGTTTCACGCATCCTATTATAGCTTTGTATAGCTTTAAGATTACGTTCAACACTTTCCCATGGATACTGCGCATCATGCAACAAGACAATACGTTTAGGATTAAGAGATAATAGCAACTGAACTTGTTTCTTGCTGATAGTTCCCGACCCTAAAGACACGGCACTTTTGTATCCATAACTATAGCATTGCATAGTGCTCTTTTCCGCTTCAAATACATAAATAACATCAGCTGATTCGAGCTCGTTATAGTTGTCACTAAATCCATATAATAGCTGGCTCATCTGGCACGGCACATCATACCAATATTTCATTTCACAGTTATCTTCATTGCGACGACATTTAACGCCAACAAGATTACCGACTTCATTTCTGATTGGAATCGTTATAGATTGACTCTCAATATCAAATCCTATTTCAAATTTTCGTTGAGTTTCTAAAGAAATGTTGTCTTTTAAGAAACGTTGATTACAGCACATTATGTATTTATCAAGAATAGACTCATCATACACTTTTAGTTCTGGCTTTGTCCTGTTCTTAATTCGCCCGTAGAACCCTCCAAAAGCCTCCACACGAGGCGTTTCATTATAAACGTAACCATCTATGCCAAGAATATTTTTAGTCTCAGAAATGACTTCTTTGAAGCTTACAGAGCGATTTGAAATAATATAATTGAACACATCCTTTACTTCATTTGTTGCCCAATCTTTTACAAGCAGAGCTTCATTTGAGTCAAGATAAATTGTTATAGACTTTGGAGAAGATTCCTGACTTCTTGCAAAAGAGATATAAGAAGAATGAATCCTAATTTTATAGAAGTCAAACTTTTCTAATAATTGTTTTATTTTTTCTGGATCTTCTAATAATCTCTTCTTTAACACTTCAATCATGAATCTTCTTTCCTCTTTGTAATTTTAATTAGTCTATGTGAATAGTATACAGCACAATGTAAAACTTTGCAATGAAAAAGAGCGGTCATTCGCTCTTTCTTTCTATATTTTTATTTATGTAAATGATAATTCCGTCCATCACGGCTATTCAAATACCTTACCATTTTATTATTGTAATCATATATTTCCGGAATATGGCGCTTATACCATTCTGGATCTATTCCAAATCCAAACAGCACTTCATATTTATCTCCATCAATAACAGATTCAAACAAAAATACGCTGTTAGGTTTTAATGGTTTGATTGTAAACTTCTGCCCAAACACTTCATATTCAGTTTTTGCATACTTCTCACCATAAGGAGAGAAGTCCATGTAAGACTCATAAGGTGCCCAATCTATTTTCTTTTCTTTATAATTGCATATAGTTACACTATATTTATAAAAACTAAATATAATATTTTTATTTCCTATATTTACAAGGAAATAATGAGGATTATATATAGAAACCGGTTCAAAATCATTTATACCATATTCAAATGGTTCCGGTTCGAAATTTAAAGTATTAATGGGACTTTCAAACAAATCTTCTCGTTTCCCTAGTTGCTTTCTGTTTTTCCATGCTAAAGCACCATAATCCATTATAGCCATATTTTTTTAACTTCTTTCCATCCCTTGCCCATGAAATCCATTTACGGTAAATTTTAAAAATGCATAAGCTTCTTCAATAGACGTGAAAGTACTTTTAACATTTGCACCTGCTGTAAATACTTCATACAAATCTAGTTCTTTAGTTGTATCATATCCGTGCCGCTGCATATAGTCGGTCATCATATCTAAGCAATGAACAATCCAGTTACGTGCGCCATCGTCTGAGTCCCAAGACAATAACGTCTCAAATTCAAAATAGTAGAGACCGTTCTCATAGATCAAGTCAAAGTCATCCCATGGCGGAGTAAATCCTTCTTTCAGTTCATAATCTTCAAAATAACCTTTGGTATTCAACGTTGTACTCTCAGGAGCTTCCATCACTGGAATACCTATCAAAATTTTATACATATTCTTCTCCTTTGTTCGATTATAATTTTAAATGATTAGACTAGCATAGCATGCTTTGTTTTAACCATACACACTTCTCTAAATGTAGACAAATGTCCGTCAAACTTTAATAAGTGACTAACACCGTTGCTTCCTGTATCTAGGCCATCTCTATTTTTTTCCACTGTTACTACAATATATACACCAGATGGATCTGGAGTGAACTCTGTTTCTTCCCATTTAGGTTGTTCTTTAGTCCCGATGTTTTCTCTCTTAAATGGATGACAATAATATTTACTTGATTTATTCAATTCTTCTTCGTTATACAATGTTCTACACATTAAAAGCTGTGATAAAATTTCTTTTGTCTGCTTAGAGCCAGCAAGCACATTAGCAGAAAGAGTAAGTGTTCCTTTAAAACGCTCCCCACACTGACATGAACACATCCCAATTAAGTTATACTTCATTGCAAGCTGATGAAGCTCCCTAGAATCTTTTACTAAAGATAAATCCTGTCTTTCACCTCTAAACGCATCGTCTGTTAGCTTGAAAGTATCCAGTAAATATGCCGAAAATCCATATCTTAAATGCGCATCTCTAATCTTTTTCTTAATAAGAGACATATCATTAGAATTGATTGACACGAACTTTAAGCATCCTTTATAATTATCGTTAAAATATTTCTTTGCAAGTTTAATCTGTCTTTTGTCTTCTGCGTTTAAATCGCCAATACTCAATTTCGATTTAGTACATTTATAATATTTACAGTAGCGAGCAAGCAAAAATGCCATAAACTTGATTTTAAATTTCTGAATCTTTTCTTCATTGGAAATTAGAATAACCTTTTCTCCTCTGTACAGCAATCCCATAATAATGGTTACGAAAATCGTACTCTTACCAACGCCACTAAATCCAGCCAGCATCATTAGATTTCCTGGATGTAGTCCCATTGTCTGGTTGCTTAAATATTTTAGTCCTCTAATTTGTTCTCCATTTACATCAATTCCACAAACATCATAAGGAGTTCCCATTTCTGAATTTTCTTCAAGTTTATCTTCCCATCCGTCTTCAAAATAAATATCTTCTTCTTCGATTACTTCAGAGCTTTCACCTAATTCATATCCTGCAAGCCTCATATCATAAAAGTCAATAATCTGATCTGGTTTCATTTTTTGGAACAGATTAAATGGAATGACTTGTTTGTCTCCAATTTCAATCTTATTAAATAATTCAAACCCATCAGCGTATAACTGACATAAAAGATTTGACCTGTAAAAATTATCTAAATATGTATCAAAGTTGGATGTATTAATTACTTCTGCCATATTAGAAAGTGTTTCATATCCTCCTCTTTCATTAAAAGCATCAATAATATTTTCATTCATACTACTCAAAATAGTAACTTCATCAATAGTATTATATCCCATTCCAACCAATTTACTAATTAATCCAAAATAAAATTTTCCATCTTTTGTATAAAACTTCTTTGAATTAATCTTTGTGTCTTGAAGCAATGTTGTATCTTTTATAAAACAGGCAATTAAATTGCCTTCAACAGTAAGACGACCTTCAAGCAATCTTTCATCATATTTTTCACACACTCCGCTCAAAAAATCTTTCTTATTAATACTCATTTGTCTTCTCCTTTGCTTTTTTTAAAAAATACCTTACCCAGCATTCAACTGACTGGCTTTCGCATAGGTTTTCACAATCTAAATTGCAACTATATGTATCTAAAGGACAGCTCCCTGAAAATTTATCAATTGTCTCGCACGCCAACTTTAATGCTTTTTTGTAATCTTGCGCAAAGTTCATTTTTTATTCTCCTGAAAGTTGCACGGCTGTGGATTATATTTTTTATGCCACATACAGTATTGAATATCTACATGCTTTCCATCAATCCATTTTTCAACAAGCATACAGTGCAGACAGTTTGCACAATCATTTTTTGTGTTCTGTTGTTCCATCATTCTTCTCCTCTGCGTCTAAATATGTAATAGTTGCACCATCTTTAATTGTAGTAACTAAATAAACATTTGTCTGCAATCCGTTCTGTTTAAACTCACATATCTGAACATCACACTTTTCTGGCTCCATTTATGCCTCCTTACTTGTTATCCATCTTTTCAAAGATATAGTCAACACTATCTTTGATAGTGGACTCAACCTTATCTATATTTTCGGAAGTAACAACACTAGACACAATCATTTTATAACATGTCTCTTCGCTTGGAATAACGCACAATACTAGAATAGAAATTAACAATGGAATTGCTATCTTTTTTACTAGTTTTTTCTTTTCAATAATTTCATCTTTATTAAGATTACCGCAAGTGAGTTCAAGTGCAATGAAAAAAACTACTAAACCAAACAATGAAAATAAAATAATAAACACTATATCACATATGGCTTTAATATTTGACAATAATCCTATTAAATAAAACCAAATCGGATTAATTAAATAAGTCATTCTGCTACCTCACAATATTTTAAAATATCTTTAATAGTAGCATCATCTGGGATATCTTCGAAATATCCACGCTTTTTCATGTATCCATAAGTATTAAACGAGCCAAATGTTTTGTCTTTGCTGTCATTAGTGTCTAATAAATCATACTCAAATTTTGATAATTTATACTTAGGCTTTTTATATTCTTCACAATACCAATGTAACATGTCTTGAATTACACCTAAACTAGGATCGCTATATTCAAAATAATATGTCTGCAATGCCGAGGTGAGAGCAGAATCGGTTAACATTTTATCACGAAGTTTATCATAATCATTTATAATATCATTTACAAAATGTTCTAAATTCGTTTCTTTTGTCTCTGTTATTGGCATATCTCCAATATATTCATAAATATCTCTATAGGCATAATTCTCACCCAAAGCATAATCATCTGATTGATCTTGATAATTAATTTGTCTATCTATATAGTCTAAAATCTTTTCTTTTTCTTCTTTAGTCATATTTTCTCACCTGTAATTCTACGTAATCACATTTTTTTCTTGCTTTTATATAAAGCCAAATTGCTTTAAGAAAAGAGTTGGTGCATTCATACATTTCCCAAAACTTATCTTCGTAATTTTTGCCTGCTACTGTATATTTACCGCCCATTATTCAACCTCACTCCAATCTAATCTTTGACCGCATAATTCACAATATTTACTTTTCCAATCTCTTGGATCCCAACAATTATCACAAACAGGGCATTTATAATGTCCATAAAGTTTTTTTATCGGTTTCTTCGGTGTTTCTTTGTCTACTAGTTCTTGTAATACTTCTAGATAACCTCTGCTTGCAATACCATATATTTTATTTTCATCGTATAAATTCCATAAATAATTCATTGCATCTAATACGTCTTCCTGCCTGTCCATCATCTTTCCTCCAAGTAATAATTATCCTTTTTTGACTAATTCAATCCATTTGCCTTCCCAGCCATACTTCTCAGGTACAGAAGTATCAACATTAATATCATTAAAACGACCTTCAGCCATATCTGGCAAGAGACCAAAACAATCTGCTCTCCACAAAATGTACGTCTTTCTAACCACACAGGTAAAATTCAAATGTCTTGCTTAAATCATTTTCACCTATCTACTTTCCCACAATGCTTTTGAGCTTTTCTTCCAGTTCTTGTTTAGTCGTATTAAAGCCCAAGTTCTTCAAGAGTATAATGTCTGTCTTCTTCCATTCCTTTATACATATTAGAATTAAGCGGAAATTTAGGCAAATGAAAGAATTCTCCATTTTTAAGTGTAAACACAATTTCATATTCCCCAAATCTAAGCTTTACAATGCTTTCAATATCATTTCTGAAAGGTTTAATTACTGCACTCAAATATTTCTTTTCCACATCATCCAAAATTGGTTCTTTGTATTCAAAACACAGCCACAGAAGGAAATTTAGTAAATTATCAGATTCATCACCACTAAGTTTAAGACCATGCTTTACAGCAAAATCTTTTGTATCGGCAGGAGCGTCTTTCCAAATTTCGTTCATAATTTTTTCAAAGTTTGTCATTTTTCATTTTCCTTATTTCCCACTGTTTACTCCTCGTCATAATCCAGCTTAAACACTATTAGGCAATCATCGCCGCACTTGTTGTGGGCAAAATCACAGGCACTAGAACGAAGAGTTTTTACTGTATATCCAAGCAAGTCAGACAACTCATAAACTGTTCCGATTCCTAAAAATGTATCACCTTTGTAAGCAGCGTATTCAGTTAATTTCTTTGACATTTGTGCCTCCATCTAATTGCTTTAATTCTCTGAGCAGGTATTCAATGTCATCAATATCTTTGCCCGTCCAGTAAAGATTATCTGCGCATGTTTTTAGTTCTGTTAGTGTAACAGATGTAGCATCACCGCTTTCAACCATTGAAATAATTGCCTTAATCTGATTAATCGTATTGCTGTGTTTTGTCTGTGCAAAATTTAACCTAGCAGAATACTGTGCTATTAATATATTTTTATCTATCATATTTTCTCCCATTTTAGAATTACATTTTCTGGATTGTTCAGGTTGTCTTCTGAAACATCTACCCAAATTTGTTCTGTTGCTCCGCATTTTTTACACTTCTCTATAACCAATCTTAACGGATAACCCATCTCATCCTGCTGAAGAACATTACTCCGTTCTATAATGCGCCAATCATGTTTACAACTCATATTAATCAATTAACCCTTCTAATAACTCATCCATACCTTTACGTTCTTTTTTAGGCTTATACTTTGTCTCGTAAATCTCCACATCTACATCCTTATGAACAACCGGTTCTGTCTTCTTAGGTTGCCAGTCATCCAAATTATTCCGAAGTATAGCTCCAAAATATTTAATCTTTGCATATGTAGAGCTGAATGTCTTTGACATATATTTATCAATGTCTGCCTGATTCTCTGTAATATATGCAAGCATCTTTTCAAATCCGTGAACCGCAGCTATCTCATTCATTTCTTTATACAGCACTGTATTTGTTGTTTTGCCAAGAATCTCAAACGCCTTTTCATAGAATAATTGGCTCGGCTTTTTTGCAACGCTATGTTCGGCGTTACAGTAATAACGATTTACTTTACCGTGGCGAACAATATATGCGTCTTCTTTCTTTAGTCTCTTACCACAGTAAGCACATTTAACTTTTGCCATACAATCACCTCATTCGTACAATAATAATATCATTAGTTTATCTATATTACAAGTTATAATTTTAAACAGTTTAAATAAATAAAAAAAGCCGGGCTGTTACACCCGGCACAATGGATATATTAGAACGGAAGATTCAGTTTGTCGTAAGCAGCCTTCAGTTCTTCTTCTGGGAGGTCGTTGAACTTACCGTACTTCTTTACAGTTGCTCTAATTTCTGCTTTAAGAGTCTTATCTGTAGATGCCTTATAAAGCTCCATTACCTTTTCTAATAAGTTATCTGGATATTCAGATTTTGTTTCTACTTCCGTGGCAGGTTCTTCTTCTAAAATGTCATCAGTATCAAGGGATTCTGGAAGTGGATCAGATTTGATTTCTGATTCTTCTTCGACTGGAGCTGGGACTGGCGTAGATGCTGGTTTGGAAGTGGAAGGATTTGTGGAAGTAGAAGCATTCTTAGAATTTTTAATTGCATCATGTAATGCCTTTAATAATTCATCTGCGTCAAGCGGAATTTCATCAACGATTCCAGCGAATCTTGACTTACTATCTACAGAATAATTATCATCTCTGAATACAATCTTTCTTCTTTCTTCCTTGATCTTATTTACTGTAACTTCCTTATGAGTTACAACATTTTTACGTCCAGTTCCTTCTGTTTCAATTGTTCTATCAATACAAGCAACACCTACAATATGTACTTTAGATTTAAATGCATTGAAATATTTCTGAGCCATATCCGTTGATAATGTTGTATATGTCTGGTTTGTTAATGCATCTAAGATTTCTTTTTGCTTCACGTGTCCCGACATCCATACCTGAACTCCGACATTTTTAAGCTGCCAAATCTTATCAAGAATCATGTTAATTACATAATCCATACCTGCACCAAATCCTCCCCACGTTCCGTTTAAAGTCTTTGCAGGGACAAAATCTTTCTTTCCAATATTTTCAGTGTTGAACCTCTTTATACATTCAGGCTCTGCAATAGCTAATGTCTGATCTAAAGTGTCCAACACGATAACTTTTAAATTAGAATAATCTGTGTTCTTATTTTTTACAATATCTTTAACTACTGCATCAAATTTCTTCCAGTCTTCTACATCTTCATATACTACTCCATCAATTGCGGAAACCCCATCTTCTTTGCCCATATTTAGTAAAAGATAACCATCTTCTCCAAATTCCTTTTCACATGCACGAGCCAAAACCGTCGTTTTACCGATCCCAGGCTGGCCTAATAAAATCAATGAATACTTGCTTAAATCGTCACTAATTACATTTTTCTTTCCAAATGCCATAATCTTTTTTCTCCTTTTATTCTTTATCTAATAATTTTAAATCGTCTTCAGGTTGTATTTTATTCTTTTCTGCTATTTTCATAGAATTATCATATGAAAACTCACCAAAGTATTTTTCTTCTGCTTCTTTCCTTACTTTAATTGCGTCTTCTATATCTTTATAATACCCAAGATTAATTTTCTTTCCATCTATCATAATGGCAGCATTCCATTTATGTATACTCTTTTCATAATATACACCAGTAACACCAGATGTATTATTCTTAGACAATTTATTGTTCCTGTTATTTTCTGCATGGCTAATAACTCTTAAATTACACTTTCTATTGTCTTCGACAACATGCGATATATGATCTACATCAAAACCAGGTTTTGCGTTTGTCACTAATCTATGTAGGAATAAGCTTTTCCTATTAGAATCTTTAGTAGTTAAGGCTCCTCTTTTGTCTTTACTCCAACAAAAGTTTTTTATTTTATCATAATCTTCTTTATCAAAATAAAACGGTTCACCTTTTAACGTATATCCAACTCCATATTCATATTTCTCTAGATCATATTCGTTATATTTTTTGTGTAACTTTGATAACTTTTTCTTATTTTCTTCTGAAACAACTTAATTATGAATGACCTCATTGTTATAACAGCCACAAGAAGTTGTATGTCCGGATCTCAAATTGCCACCACTAACAATAACTATATTTTTTTCTGGACAATCACATACACAATACCACATTGCAATTTTTATCCCATTTGGTTGAATCCTGTCGGGTGCCCTTTTAAGAACTGTTAATCTACCGAATTTTTTCCCTGATAGATCTATTAATTTTCCCATATAATCCCCATTTAAGCAAACAGGTCGTCATCATCTCCAAATAAATCATCCGAATCATCTTCAGCAGAAACGTTATGCAAATCATCAGATGTATATACTGTTTCTTTAGCTCCAGTAGAATAATTTCTTGAGAATTTCTTGAATCTATTTTCAGTTACTCTACTGCCATAGACATTTCCACCCATCTGATGTTTAACATCTTCAAAGTCAACAAGTCCGCATAAAATTAAGTCCTGTGTTTCAAGATCAAGATCCTCCATCTCGATTTCCTTCATTTCAGAGCCGTCAATCAGGTCAACAATCATGCCAAGTTCCTTAACGCCATCATCAACGCTCAGAATCTCAACAATCTTCTTCATCTTCTTCTTGTTGTCTTCAACAGGAATTGCGACCGTGTAAGGAGCAAATACATTCTTTTTCTTATTGCTATCATATACTTGTACATAGCCATTCAGATAATACTTATTCTTTTCTTCTACTACTCCGTCATCCAGTCCGCTCTCATCATAGAATAATGTAACTGTTGCTGTTGCAACTGGCTCTGCATCTTTAGCCGCTAAATAAATTCTTGTTGGAGCATAATGAGAATACCACTGGTTCTTGGCTTCGCTGTATTCCATTACATATTCGCCCTTGATATTAAACATTCTGTCCTTATACTTTTCAGAAGTTAATACCTTATGTAAATATTCTGCGTAATCCCATTCAGAAATGAATTCCTTACGCTTTTTATTACTCTTTTCCAAAACGTCCTTTAACTCATCTGCACTCTTGACGCCGAACTCATCCAATTCATCTTCTGAGAAATCGTGCCCATCTTCAAGCTTTTCAATTGCATTCTGAATTTTCCATCTATGTCCAGGTTCTTCTAAATCCACAATAAACTTTTTCCATTCTACGACTTCAGGCAATCTCTTATGAATTAGTCTTTCCTTAAATGGGATTCTAAATCCTTCTCCCTTAATCTGCTTACCGTTTTCATCAAGTCCGCCTTTGCTGAATACATAGATATCATTATGTTCGTCCTCAAACTTACCGCCTCTTGTTCTCAGCATAAATCTATTGTTTCCACTGATAACATTGAAATTCAGTGTACGGTTAATCCAGCCGCTGTTATACTTTACTTCTTCATAGCCCTTAAACTTTTCCGTGTCTTTAACAGGAACTAACTTTCCTGTCATATCAAAATTAATTGTCATTCTTTATCCTCCGTATATAATTTTACTTAGTTTCTTCAAACCAATCATCTTCTTCATATTTCAAAATATGATCTCCGCCACAGTGATTACACTTTACTAGCTTTGTACTGTAACCACTACCGTGCTCATCCCAAAATGTATCTTCTTCATGATACTTAATTAAATGCCCACATTTGTGACAGGTACAATACTTTACCCTGTCTTTTTTCATTTTTCATATATCCTCCTGTCCTAATATAGTTTTTTCTGTAATTATTCTACCATTATTAGGATGTTAAGTCAAACAGATATTCGAGAATGTTAATCTTTCCTTAACCTTTTTTTAACTTGCTTCCTATATGTTTTACATTTGTCTTCGTTGCAATACTCTTCCTTCCCATTTGCAGGACATCCAAGGCAATTATCTTCATATGAATATGAAAATAAGAAACTAACAAATTGTAATACTGCAAATACAATGGCAATAGGAAACAAAATAATGTCTAATATAATATCACTCATGTGTTTCATATTTTATTTTTCTTCATTAATTACAATACCACCATGGATAATAACTCGTTTGCCACTTTCATCATCAAAGTAAACTTCGTTTTCAGATTCTGATACATCAAATTTCCCAGTCCATGATTTAATCTCATTGCCATTATAATCATAGACAGTAACAGTTCTATGAAGACCGTTCCCAATATCAGACACAATAGACTTCCATTGCCTTGAGCATCCCGAACATCCTGTAAGCATCGGCGTTAATAAAATTGTTACTACAAATAATCCGTGTTTAATCTTCTGATCCATTTTTCTTCTCCATATCTTTAATAATCATTTCTGCAGTATGCACTACTCTTTCGAGCCTTTCATTTAATGTTATACTGTTTTCATTAGCCAGCAGTAATAAATCAATTAATTCATTTTTTGTGAATTTCTTTAGCGTAGCTCTAGAATACATCTTCCTACCTAGGCGGCCAAAGTAACTAGGAGTGTTCATGTTTCTTCATACTCCCTTTTGATCTGCTCATAAATTTCTTTCCCTTTGGTTTCTGCTTCTTCTTTTGTGCGGAAGCAGTTACCAGCTTTCCAAAAAGTTAAATCTACAGAATCATTTCTCCATATATGACGATTTACAGCAAAAGCTGATGTATAAGCAGCATACCAATATACCTCATTGTATTTTGGCTTAAACGGAATCTTTACTACATCAAGTTCACCTGTTAGTAAATTGTTTAGAACAGCGGGCAAATCATTAAAAAAATCACCCACAAACACAAAGTTTTCATTAGTAAATTTGAATTTTTTCGGTGAAATATAACCACTAACATCTTTTACTTTAAATTCTTCACCTACTTCAACGCCCAACATATGGGCAACCTGTTCCATGTAATTCATTTTTTCTCCTTAATCTACCATCGTTGCTATTAAAATTGCTGTCGTCACCATAGTAACAATAGTTAATGACCAGAATGCAATGTCAAATGCCAGCTTCATTTGTTCCCTCTCTTAGTCAGTTCAAGAACTCTCCAGTGAGTGTCTTCTACTTTACCATTCAGCTTCTCATGATCATTTAAAAGATTTACAATAACATCAGCCTCACCGTCAATTCTTGTGCTTAATTCCTCAATGGCTTTGTCCTCTACCTTCATTCTTTTTAAAATTCCATCAACTCTAACTTCTAAATTGCTAAGCCGTGAATTAATGTCTTTAATTTCATTAATAAAATATAATAAGAATAAATCTCCAATAATAACTGCCAGCACTAATACACCCATAATAACTTCTTCTGAAATCATATCTTTTTTCTCCTTTTCTTTTTAACTAATTCAATATCTATTATATTTTTTTGAAAATCAACCTTGTAATCTAGCAAACTGCCCCGGTCTCCTTTAATAACTCCGTCTGAAATATCATTGGTCAACCACCACGAGTCATTGTTCATTCCCCACCAGCTTTTTTTAAACAGTTCATATCCATTATCTGTTTTAAGCATCGCAATAAATGACCATAGTAGTCGTTCGCCATAATTATTACGTGTTAACTTATATTCAGTCATCTGTTCTGTTAACCGCCACAATTGACATTGTAAAAACTGCGCATGTTGCTCCAACTAATGCTCCAAGAATAAAATTAAACATCTGTCTTCTCACTTTCTAGCCATTCCATAATAGCATTTATTTCTGATTTTCTTGTTTTAATAGTATCTAATTTTTCACCAGTCTTCTTACTTTCAATTTCAATAGCATATTCTTGCCAATAAGAAGGATAAATAATAATAAAATGTAAATCTGTTAAGTCATAAATATCTTTGTTCTTCACCTTTCTCACCTCTATAATTTTAAATAGTATACAAGCAGTACTACATTGTACCGCTTGTATGTAAATACATTGACCATTTATCTCCCGTTATATAATAGCCATTTAACACTGAATCATATTCGTAATTTAATACATCATTCATATTGAGCTTAACTACTGTCCAGCCTGTTTCGATTTTAATTTGGCTTGAACTTAATTCAACGTCATAACTATTTAGCAACGTTGAGCACTCAATTCTATCATCCTTAAAATAAAACAAGACATATTCATCACTCTCTAAAATTTTTTGTAGCGAATTTAATAAATCATTTTGCATTCGCCTCATCCTCCCTTTTATCATTTGTGAATCTATTTAGATTTTATACTGAAAACTGTAATTTGTCTATAAAATTTAGTAAAAAATTAAAAGACTACCAATTCTATAGGTAGTCTGCATATTTTAACCAAAAATTACTTTTAACAACTTTTGTGTTAAATCTATATTCAACTTCTTCAATGTGTGCCGAATAAATATATTCTTTAGTAGTCATCCCCAATTCTTGTGACCTTTGTTTTATCATATGAATTTTGCCTGAATCAAAAATATTATTTGCAGATATAAATTTAATAACGCCAACATACTTTAAGCTTCTGGCAATGCTGTTATAAATAACACGCCCACGAATAAAATCTGATGTATCTTCTCTAGTATTTGGATAATCTTTAATAACATATCCCCTGTCCACAAGAGTCATTGTTTTTACTAAGCTTCCACTAACGCTATAATAAATATTTTCTCTGATACTTTCTCTTATGTAATTTAATAATCTATCTGAAATTACAATTTCTCTTCCATTATGTAAAGTTATTTTATTCCCATTAACATCAATTGGCCTAAGATTAACAAAATCACAAAAATCTTTGCCCTTCATTCCCTCAAATAATCCAAGCAATATAACTTGATCTCTTGGATTTGGTAGCTGTTCGCTCCATTTAACAACCTCTTCTCTAGAAACAACTTTTTTATTTAATAATGCTTTGTTCAAGCACCCTTTCATTATATCAAGATCTATTAATAAAAAATGATTTTGATTATCTTTTACTAGATTTTGTTGCAGGCACCAATCTACATATAAAGATAAATGAGAATTAAGGACAGCCAACACTTCAAGAGACGAAACGTTTAAAGATTTATAGAAATCTATAATTTCATTCACTGTGAAGTTATAAACATCTTTACCTAACTCATTCTCTGCCTTTTCTAGTTTATTAAATTGGCACTCAAGATAATTAACTGGCAATACAGCCTGATTACTCTTTTCTTCTATATACCTTGTTTTTAATTCTGAATTAAACATCCGTCATCACGTCCTTAAATAATTTTTCTAAGTCATTAACCATGGCTTTTCTTGGGATTTTTGAAGAAAATCTTTTGTTGTCTAGATCATTTTCTCTTTGCGTCATTTTTTCTATTATACTGCCGAGATTGGAAAGATCTTCATGGTGACTAAATACATATATAATAATAGCAAGTTTTTTATATGAATATTTTTCGCTCATGTATTTTGTGTCGTATTCGGTTAGCACATTGAATTTTTCTATTAAATCTTTAGTAACAGAAAGTACCAACATATTTTCATTTTGAATTTTTTCTTTATTTCTAAAATAGAAATATCTAATTAATTCTGCCAGCTCTCCATAATTAATTATAGCTTTATTTCTATTAATACATCCTTTAATATTGCAACGAGGACTTTCATTTATTCTTTCAACAACAATATTTGCTGGATTATCCATGTTAAATGATTTGCTGTCCAGCTTTTTCATTTGAGTCTTTTGATCCTCCTGATATATAAATCTATTTACTTTATCATCGGAGAAGTTTATGATTCTTAATTCCATAGGATAATTAAATTCATTGTCATTATCATAAGCTTTATAAGCGGCTATAATTCTATGAAATCCGTCACTGGCATCAAAATGTTTTAATTCATTTATAATAAGTTCATCTGTTTTATTATCATAATAAAAATCAGCACCATCTGCTAGATTCAATGTAATAGTATTTGGTATAAATGAATTTCTTTCAAACGAATTTTTAATAGAAGCAACTGCTGTTTGATTCAGTGAAATTTTATATATTTCCTTGTCTCCTCTTATAATCTTTGTAAGAACACGTTGTGCGTTTTCGTTATAGTTAATTAGCTGTGCCTCTCTTAATTTAATCAACATGGCAACATCAATCTTACCAACCCACTGATCCGCTGTAATTTGAATCATCTTAAATTTTAGTGGAAATTTTATTTTCTCTATCTCATATTTTGCTCTTGAATATTCTTTTATTTCCAGCTCTGTATAATAATCAGATAAGTTTAATTTAATATTGACAACATCAATTATAGAATCCAGCAAACAGAATAATATAAATTCATTTGCCTCGCTCATGGACGACCTCATACAAATGTAATCAGATGCCATTCCTCTTGGAATGTTATATTTTTCTTTTGCGTGGTCATATATTTTACCACACATATTTGAGTCTAATGCTAGACTGATACATATTTTTTCTAATTTATTTTCTAATTCTTCTTTACTTCCTTTCAAACAACTCACCTCAAATTATATAATTTAGTAAAGTTTAAGAAATGCCCCAAGACTTTCCATAAAAAGATTTTTTACCTAATGTTTACCAACAGGCTCCTTTAACAATTATAATCGTTAGATATCTTATAGTCAATAAATAAAAAAGAATGAGCAAATTAACGCTCACTCTTTTAGAATAAAATATCATCCATTGCAGTAGCTGCTTTTTTCTTTCTTTCTTCAGAAATCTGTGCGTATCTTCTTGTGTTGGCAATGTTACTATGACCAAGAATATCTGCTGTAAGATAAATATCTCCAGTTTTATTGTACACATTTGTTGCACATGTACTACGAAGCTTGTGTGGTGTAATATGTTTATCAATGTTCTGTGTATACTTTTTAATTAAATTTTCAATTCCAAAAATAGTAATTCTAGTATGCCTATTAGAAATGAACAAAGCAGAAGTATTTTCACATTCATCTCCAAGAATATATTTTCTATTCTCAATCCAATCTAATAAGACAGACTTTAAATCATCACTAAACATGATTGTTCTAGTTTTGTTACCTTTTTCTACAATTGTTATTTCTTTTGTATCAAAATTAATATCTTCAAGATTAATTTCAGATAATGAAGTTGCTCTAAGACCTAAAGACAATCCAAGCATAACAATGGCATAATCTCTTTTTCTCCACTTTTGCTGAATTAATTTTGCACGTTCAGAACCGCATCCGTTAAAAATATTTTTCTTAATGATACTGATTTCTTTTTTTGTTAAACTTGTAATCGTGTGTTCTTCTTTTTCTCTTGGAGCAGTGACTCGTAAACAAGGATTATTTGAAATATATTCATCATCTTCTAAAAATTTAAAGAATGTTTTGATACCATATAACCTACATCTTTTAATGCTTGTTTTGCCATTTAACCCAGCCAAATAATAGTCAATGTCACTTTTCTTGATGTTATTAAAACATGAAACATTTGATGTATCTAAATTTAGTTCATCACGAATAAATTCAATAAAATCCAAAATATAATTGATATAAGTATCTTTAGTTGTGTAACTCTTATCATCTAAAGTATAATAATATTTTTTAATATACGTTGGCTGAGAAGCAATTTTAGCTTCAATTTTTCTTAACTTCTTTTCTTCGTTTTCTTTTCTGCCCTTCATATTATCGCCCCCATTAAATGCTTAATCTTTTTAATCCACCATAAGTAAACTGATGAAATATAATATCTCTTCTGATAATTGCAATCTTATCTTCTCTATTATCTACTGAAATTTTCAATAACTCTTCAGCCTGTTCAATAATATCTTGTAAATCAGAAAGTTTTTCTTCCCATTTATCATAATACGAACCATAATTAAACGGTTCTGAACACTCTATAGTTTCTTTTCTTTCGTTTAAACATTCAATAATATTCTCAATGGTTATTGTATCGTTTGGTTCCAAGCCTTTAACTGCATCTAATAATTTCATATATTACTCCCTTTGTTTATTGCTATTTTACATTCATTCTAATTTTATTTCTTATAATTTTTTCTATATCCATATATTATCATACCATTAATTTCTCCAATTTTATATTCATCTGGATTGTTTTTTAAATACCGTTTTTCTTTCTCCGAAAGATTTTCTTCTTTATTCATTTCTATTATATCATTTCTGTTCTCTGGAAGTTTACTGCGTTCTTCCTTTTCTTTCACATCCTGCTCATACTTAAACAATTGGTAAATTGTCCAAGCTCCAACTGCGACCCAGCCCATACAGAAAAAACATACAAAATACATGAGCCAGCTTAAAAATCTTGATCTTTTAATATCATTCATGATATCACCCTTTCTAATGTCACACGGACATCATACACATCACTCCTTTCTAAAATCAATTTTTTTATTTAATAATATCTACTTCCATCATACATTTCTACAAAATCTCTTGATCTAATTTCTTTTGTCTTTACAACCTTTTTACAGAAAGGGCAATATAAATCTTTAATATGTCCCTTACATCTTCTCTTTGACTTTGGTCTTGGAAGCGGAAACTTATTGCCACATTCCGGACAAACAAAATTAGAAATTTCAAACTTATTACCTGTCATACATATTTCTCCTTAGTTAACCTTTCTTAATTGCATAAATCCTTTTGCATTAATACTCTTCTTGCTTCCATCGGCAAGATAAAACCAGTTGCCTTTAATCTCACCAACAGCCTTACATTTTGTTGCTTTTGGATGTTTTCTTGTGCCACTCCATTCAAGATATTCGCATTCCCATTTTTCAATTTCCAACTCCTGTTTTTTTACTTTCTTTCTTTCGTTAATCATCTTTTGAACTTTTTCATTAGTCAGTTCAGAAAGTTTATCTTCCCTAAATTCATAGAAGTTTGTACGATTACAATATGATGACGTATGATGCCAAGACGAAATATAGATAAATAAATCTTTTAACTGTTTAACTGTCAACTTGTTAATCAAGTCAACAGAAAGATTGTATTTATCAACACATTCATTTACGCATCTCATTATTTCACTCTTAGTCCATTTTGATAATGGCATCTCACCATTTTCATAAGCAGATACAGCACGATTGCTCATGCTGTATCCTGTATATCCACTATTCATATTCGTCATATTATCTTTCTCCCATTAAGACACAAGTTCTTTTATATTCCGGATGACTCTCAAGAATTTCAATAATCTTTCTTTCTGAAAGTCCACTGCAGATTTCAATAATTTCATTTAATTCATTAACAATGACACTAACATATTCCATTTTATTCACTTCCTTTATTATAATTTTAAATAGTTAAATAGCTTTATTCATTCTTTTTTCAAATGCTTCTTTATACTTCTTAAATGTTTCAACTTCATCATATCCCATATCAGATAGGATTTTTAATCTTTCCTCATCACTTATAATTTTAATTACTTTAATATCACTTGTTATCACCCAGTTTCCCTTTCCTACTTCTCTAAAAATATAATAACCATCTTCTGGAACTTTATCTACAAAACATTTCTTTGGAAGCTCAGCAACTTCATCATCATAACAATGATTACTATTATATCCTACTAAGCACCACACTCTCTTACCATGTTTAAATCTTGGCTTATAATATCCAATATCAGAACCATTATAACTCTTTAACCAGGGAGCATCAGGGAGCTCTCCTATATGCCACCCTCCACGAGCTGCGAATCCTTTTGTTGGAATAAATTCTGCATGAATCCATTCTCCAATCGGAATTGGATTATTCTTATCAATAAACAGTGGGAATAATTCACCTTCTGGATTCATTTCAAATAATTTGTAACCATACATAATTAATACACTCCTTTATAATTTTAATTATTTAATTCTTTTTTTTTGAAATAACTTTATTTACACTCTTGATTATTCCATCATCACTCATATCTCTCTTAAGACAATACTTAATGAGTTCAAGCATCTTTTCATTTGGATAATTTACAAACTTATATTCAAATTCTATTGATGCTCTTTCTGTAAATATATATCTTCTTACTGCATACAGAATCCAATTAGCAAACTTATTATCCTCTTTATATTCCATACATGTTTTTTGTAACACAAACAATTTATCATCAATCTGATTTCTATTCGCCGTTTTATTCATTTAATTCTCCTTTAGACATTCTTTTAAAAATCTATGTCCAAGCTCTCTGGCATCCTTGAATCTTTCAAATGGAATCTTTGTCTTAACTAAATACATGGCACAATCTTGCTTTCTGTCCAGTGCTGTTATACTCATGCCACTGTATAAATCTGTGATAAACCATTTGTCGTTTCTTTTATCAATTCCAAAACCGTCATCAGTTACATATCCTTTTACATTCTGTACACAATAATCATCCAACTCTGCGCTTGTAATATCACGAACAATTATATTAAAATTACCCTTCTTCATATCTTTCTTTCTCCTATAAATTAAATAATTCAATCAATGCACTGCACATTGCATTTTCTAATTTATCCTTCCAGTTGTCATCGCTAAAATCAATCTCATAGTGAATATATTTCTCAGAATTAGCATAAATAGTTTTCTCTTCTTTATTATATTCATCAACATAAATAGCACTGTGATTCTCACCATCTTCAACACAATAATTATATTCAACGCCAATATCATCATCAATCCAACAATATGCACATCCCCATTCATCTGTTTCAACTCCGTTATAATCTTCGCCAATGTTAAATTCAAAATTATATTTATTACCATTTTTTAATTCTTCTACTGTCATTTTCTTTCCCTCTTCTTTCTTTTAAATTATCAATAACTTTTTGATGAGATTATTCATCTTTATTGTTAGTATCATAGTAATTTTCTAGAAAATCATTTATTTCAGCAACGCTCTCACATTCTCTAAAGTCGCCACATACATCAACAATCCAATAGATATCCATACCATTATCTTTTTCAACAATAGTACACGGATTATAATTGTCATATACCCATGTGGCTTTATCAGTTAAATCAGAATAATGTAATCTTGTATTGACACTACCAAATTTTTTACTTTTCATTTTTGCTTTTCTCCAACTCTTTGATTTCTTTTTCTAATTCTGCAATTTCTTTGCTTGTCTCTCTATCAATATCATAATTTTCTGATGTCCATCTATCAATCATCTTGTTCATAAAATTCTTTGTTTCAACTTCATCAAGTTTTTTCTTTAATGTTTCCAACTTTTTCTCTTTTGTATTTCCCATTTTCTTTCTCCTCTTACCAAATTTCTAATGGCTTGTTTGCATGTTCAATTAAACTATATGACGCTCCATCGTAATTCTCAATAAACTCAACGATTTCTGATTCAACATTTAATTTAAACATTTCATAACTTGGATATATATTTACAGTTCCACCGCCTACATAATCATAAGGAACTCCATCCTTTGAATGCCCATATCCTGTATCTTCATGACCCACATATAAATCCCAATCAAGATACCCTGCATCTTCGTCTTCTCTCAAAGTAAAATCAATGCAAAGATCTCCTACTCTAACGAATCCAACTGTATCGCATTTGTGGAAATCTGTAAGAAAAAAATTATATTTTTCTTCGCTAAATTCGCTCCAATCAAACTTGAATTGAATCCATTTCCATTTTTTCTTTTTAACATCTTCCATTGTTAAATCATATTCTTCTTCAGTAAGATATGAATAAGACTCTAGGAAATCTTCTTTATTCATTTCAAAGAAGTCTAATATTTTTTCTTTATCATCAATAAAGCTTTCATAATGCTCTTCCTTTTTAATATCAATTGCAATCCTATCATGATAAGGAATAATAAACTGCACATTTGCATTCCATACATCATTTGGAACAAATTCAAAGTTTATTGTATGTGGTTTGATTGAATAGCATTTGCCATTTCTTTCAATCCCATTGCATTCATAGACAATAATTTCAACATAGTTGTCCAACATCTTGCATAATAATTCATTTAGTTTCATCTTTAACACTCTCCTTTATAATTTTAAATAACTTTAATGTACTGCTTGGTATCTTTCTTATCCCAAACAAACCAACTATAACTTGTTGCATCCGTCCCCTTACCTGTAAAGCTTGGACGTTTACTTAAAGTAAACAGCCTGCTCAATGGATTCTCTTGCCAGAATTTATACCTGGACTTGCTTTCTAGAAACGCCGTCCTAAGCAAGAAAATCAGAATACCATCATCACTCAATAGCTCAAGTGATTTATTCACAAACTCTAGTGCTTCACTATACGGCGGATTTCCAATGATTACATCATATTTATCATTGAACTTTGTTTCTAAAAAATCTCCAATCAATACTTTGCCAGCACATTGTTTCAGATTATCAACCTCCTCCTCTCTAATTTCCATCGCTGTAATTTTCTTGTTTGGATAGTGCTCCTTGAACACTTGAACAATGTTACCATTGCCAGCACTTGGTTCAAGTACATTATCACCATATTCAGACAAGTCCAAGTTGTTTAACACATTTTCTACAACATCAACTGGCGTTGCATAGAAGTCGTGCGGTTTTCTCACGGTTCCTCTATTTGTAGCACTCATAATCATCGTCCTCCTCTATCTTAACAATAATTTTAACTACTTTCTTCTTTGGTTTGTTGCTTTTGAAATCAAGTTGTGCAAGAAGTTTATTGTCATTAACACTTATCTTTTCATAATAAGCATTGATAAGTTTTTCAATTTCTGTATATATTGTTTCAATGTGATTCTCAATAAAGTCAAACGCAAGATTATAATTTTTAAGGCGTTTGTATTCATTAATCAAATATTCTCTATAATTCTCATTTGCCCACCATTCTGGAATAGACTTATTAGAAAAATCAAACACATTTACTCTATGTTTTCTTCTATAACTATCAGGCTCTACAACAAGTTTACTTCCACAAACTTGGTCATAACTGAACCAGCAAGAACCTTCATTAGTTTCAACTTTAAGAATTCCAGCTTTTGTTGCATTCAATGCCTTGGTTACAATTAGCATAATTTTATTAGGAAATAATTCCTTAATAGTTCTACTTCTTTCCATAGTATAAGTCTGATATTTTCTTAATTCTTCTACCTTCATTTCAAAAGCTATCTGTATATCTTTCTTATAGGTATCAACCTTATCAATCATTTCTAAAAGTCTGTCTAATGAAGTTCCAATTCTTCTAATTCCGCATTCTTCAAGAATATCATTCAAAGCATCTACAGACATTTCTAAATCAATTCCAATCTCCTCTACAAAATCCTTAACTGTTTCTCCGGCAAAGCTTGCTCCGCCAAATTCTGTTCTATCATCTTTCAACTGCACATTCAATACGTCTTTAACCTTCATATTATTTTTATCCTCCTTTATAATTTTAAACAGTTTAATGTGCATAAACGGCGATTCTGTCGCCATTCTTAGCCTTTAAGCATCTCTTACATCTACTGCAAACCATGCCAGTCTCATGTCCTTTAGTATCAACAGCAGGACAGTGAGGAAGTTTTGCAACGTCCTCTTCTGTTCCATCGTCATAAATAAATTCCGGTAAGTGATATGGGTTGTCATAGTTCTTGTGCCAAATTGACATGTTTACTACAAGATTACTCGGAAACTCATGGTTGTCCATCAAATATTTTTCTACCCATGTAAATCTCTTTGTATAGGTATAAAACTTTACATCCGGATTATTCTTTGCAAGTCTTACCATATGAAGTAAGTAATTGTAAGATGGTAGTTCACCCATAGAATGAAATCTCATAGCTCCTACAATATTTCTATCAATGAATTTCTGAATTTCGTCAAAGAACACATCAATTTCCTGTGTTGCTAAGATTGTATTGTCATTCCACGATTTCATGTTGCTGTTTCTAAACAACTGCGCTCTAATAGCATAGCAATCATGTTTGCATCCATCACAACATCCCTTGCAAGTTCCTGCAATGTTTGTCAACTGTTGCCCATTCTTCAATGTTAACGGTTCGTCTCCTGCTAACAAATTAACTGTGTAAATTCCTTTACCTAGCTTTCTGTTTCCGTCCTGAATGTGAACATGAGTATTCTCACTCAGGTAGCTCTCGAATTTGATCTTTTTCATTTTCTCACTCTCCTTATCTCATTTCCTTCAAGCTATTAATAATGTCATCAACGTTCTCAATTTCATCTCTATACTCTTCAAGATATTCTTTCACAACATTAACGTCTTTCACGTATATTTTATATCTTGTATCAATATCTTCAAAAACATCAAATATAGAACCCATAATCCCCCAGTTCTGAACGGATAAGTTGTCCCTGTCGAGAACATACAGTTCGTCATATTCTCCAGTTAAAACATATTGTTCATACCCTTTTTTGTCTGTATAAACCATTACAATTTCTAGCATATTGTTTCCTCCTTTATATACACATGCCATCCTTGCCATACACCTTAATGCATCTAACGAACCATTCAACACTTTCGTTGAAATCATCGTTGTTATCAGAAATATACTCATAATCTTCCTTAGATGGACAATCCGGAACTCCCAACTGAATCCAGTCGTAGTACGCATTTTCATTATTCATATGAAGCATAATGTTGTGCATCTGTTTCAGAATCTCAATTCTTTCTTTTTTGTTTTGTTCTGTCATAATTTTTTCCTCAACAATCTTCAGGCACAATGCCGTAATCATCAGACAACTCCTTTAACATCTTATGTCCATCCATATAAGTAGTCTTTATCCAAGACGCTTCACCTTGGAATATCATGAAATTTTTCTTGTCCACATACTCAAATCCGTCAAAATCTGAAGCAATGAAGTTAATCATATCTCCATGCATGTTCTTTAAATCCTTTAGAAACTTAACTTTCTCACTGTCATAATTGATAATAGTGATAGTTTCGTGGAATTCGTCATAATAGACATCAACACTTTCCATGTCATGTTTCCAATAACTACAAATAAGAATTAAACCTTCCATTAGATTTCAACCTCTCTTCTAACGGCATTTACAAAGCCGTTCAATGTTCTGTCGCTTCTTCTAAAGCAGTCCACCAAATCATTTGTTGTGAGATATTTTGGCAGAGCATAATACTCCGCCGGATAAATCACTGCAATGTACTTCATCATTCCTCTTGATTCAATCCAATCATTCTCAGAATCAGCATAGAACATATTTATATATGTCCTATAACTGTCTAACCCTGTTTCACAATAGTTGAAACCGTAATTCCAGCCACGCTCCTTGAACTGTTTATTCAGCTCCTTAACTAAAACTTTACTAACTTGTGCTTTCATCTTTATCACTCATCCTTTCTTAGAACCACTCATTCTCAAGTGCGTCTTTATAGTACTGCTTTCTTGCCTTTGCATAATAAACTAACTGTTTTTCGTCCAGTTCTGAAAGCTTCTCTTTCCCAAAGCATTGTAAAACGTCCCAATCTCCGTCATAATTGATTCCATATTCATGGTTACACATTTCATAGTAATAAGCCCCAACTGCAAATTCTTCATCTTGCATAAGTTTGTCCAGCTCCTCGTCTGAGTTGTCGTTAAACCAAGCTCTAATTTTTGGCGCATCTGTTCTTAAATAGAACCCGCCTGCTCCCAAATTATAAATCTTATCTGTGTCGTTCTCAGTGAGTCCCCATTCATTCATTATTTCTTTAAATTGTTCGTTGCTAAAAGCGTACTTAACAGGGAGAGCATTATACGCTTCCTGTCTTTGTTTCACAAATTCTTGATAATTCATATTATTCCTCCTCTATAATTTTAAACAGTTTCTATGATTCTTTTTGCAAGTGTAATAAACTCCTTGTTAGACTTGCAACTAAATTGTTCTTTAATGTTTTGTTTCCAAGTTGGACGGCAATATGTCCTAGAAACATCCTTGATCCATTTCTCATATGCTCCGTCCTTGTACTTCAAATCATTGATATAGTCCATACAAGCGTTGTAATAAGCTTCCGTGCTACAAGCTCCCGCATTATCATAACTAAAACATCTCTTATAGAGAAGATTGTAAAAATCACCCTCTCCATAATGTGCGTTATAAACTTGATTGTAAATTGTTATAGGCACATTCGCTTTGATGTACCTTTCTGTTGATACTGCCATTTTATTATTCCTCCTAAATTATGAACAAGATTTTTCCTGTTCTTATATTTGATACGGCAAGCCATCTAGACTCCTTATAAAAGCCTAGACAACCTATTACCCGTCCTCGCACCTTCTTCATAGTATTATCATTTACAAATATGAAATAGTTCTTCACGCTATCACCTCTATAAACAGTATACTATAAAATTGGTGCTTTATGCTACCTACTTAATGCTTCGTACTGCTTCCATGATTCTGTTCTGTCATGCAATGGTAGAATTTCAAAACCACCGCACAACTCACAGAACCTACTATCACAACTTCCTATATATGAACCTCCAGCCATATATCCTAGATGTCCTTCAGGAATTTCTTCCACCGGTTCGAAAATATAATGTTTTTCGCCCCATAACATTCTCGGAACAAAGACAACGGCGTTGTCCTCTGCTTCCTTGATGTCCTCTATAACTTCGCCGTCCTCTAAGAAATAGCAGACAACATCATCATAGCGGTCGCTGATTCCGTTGTTAGAGCATCCTTTAAATGCGGATGCCTTGAAAATATATGCATTCAGTTTCTTCATGATTTCCTCCTATTTTTCAAACTCTGTTTCCTTGCCGTCCTCATAGATAACGGAATGTTCTTTGCGATTGAAGATTTCAAGTGCAGACGCCATGTCCCACGTGTATTCTTCCACATCGCAACCGTCCTCATCACGGTACTTGACACAGTAACGGCGCTTGTTGTCGCAGTTATAGAAACGCTCCGCAATGTCCTCTAATGTGTCCAAGAACCATTGTTCGGTAGCTTCTTCTACATAGAAGAAATTTACGGATGGACGACATCCAACCTGTTTACGTTTACCGTTTTCCATAGCATAAGCATAGCGAGCGTTTGTAAACACTTCATAGGCTCTATAACAGTCGTCCCCTTTAGTAACTTCGTTGCCAAAGCTCCAGTAGGACTTTACAGGCTTTTCAATAAATCCATGCTTCGCCCACAAATTGCCAAGAAAGTGTTTCCCCTCTCCTGTGCATTTTGTAAATTCAACAACGAGGTTTTCCCCGTTGGCATTTGGCTCTGTAAATGTAATGAGTCCAGAATGATCCGTCCTCATGTCGATTTTATATTCTCTCATTTTTTATATTCTCCTTTCATAAACTTTTCGACAGCTTCCTCATCTGAGTCAGCATAAAGACGGCACACATAGTTGCCGTCATTCAGCACGAGGTACACACCGTCCCCGTAAAATGTTGCCTTCTCAAGGCTGTAAAAACATTTTCTAGCGAGTTTCATACATATCACTCTCCTCTCTTGTCATAAACCACGGGTCGCTATCCAGTAACCCGTAAAGCTCCTCAGCTGTTACATCGAGGAGCGCTTCTAGTCTTTCCCAAGTCATGTTATCACCTCCTATGCCCATACTTGAGCAGAATGCGGACTATGACTGCATCAATCGCAATCAGTCCGCACATGATTGCGAGCGTTTCAGCGTCAGTGTCTCCCTTGACGCCGGTTACCATCATGGCAACTAAGAACGCCATAATGCATAAGCCCTTCTCTATTGAAGGGCGCAGATGGCGTCTCATTTTTTCACCTCTTGAAGCTGAGACAGACCCGTCCCAAGCTTTTCGGCGTTGACAACATACACCTCATGAGTGCATGTGTCTTCCATTGTATAGACTACAATGGTTTCTCCGACGGTAAACCCGTCACCGTCGAACGTGTACAGAGAACCGGACTTCTCAATAGTCACGGCGTCCCCGTTCACTGCATACACCGGTGCAGTGAAGCTATCAAACTGTGCAGACGGCTTGCATGCGTCCTCTGCTTTTACGACGCAACCAGTCGCAATGATGGCAACGGTCGCCAAAAATTCTTTTTTCATGCTTCCTTCTCCTTTCTCTGGCGTGCACGGATTCTTGCCTTTGCACGCTCCATTTCTTCTTCCTGCTGTCGCAGGAATGACTTGAGGTCTTCCAGAGAACGGGCTTTCTGCCCATTCAATCTGCACTCTGCCTTTTACATACGGACTTGTGACCGTCAATGGTGGCATTACAGAAAGACGGCTTACGCCGTCCTCAATCTTAGCAGAAGTATTCGACGAACAGTCCTGCTTTCTTGGCGTTATTGTACGCCTTTACATAGTCCGCCTTTTTAGCGCCGGACTTAGGCATTTCAGCCCCGACAGTCTCAAGGACTGCCTTGTATTCCGCCTTAGTGGCTGTAACAGAGTCAAGACGACGGACAGTCTTGAAGTCGTCGAACTCTTCAATCATGATAACTTCAACGCCCTTCAGCTCGGATTCTACAATCTTCCCGCTGATGATGGACTTGTCAACGGCAAGCTGAAGCAGAAGGGCAAGCACTAAGTCAGCAAACTGTCCCACGACCATATTGTCGACAAGGCACTTGTGCCAGTCCCTTGTCTTGGCAAGACGGCTTCCGACATTGTCGGAAAGATACTTCACGACACTGTCATCACAAGTCATGCCGTAACTTGTGAAGTAGTCGGCAAGGGCGGACTTCCAGCCGTCTTCATTGACTTGACGGTTGACATAAGCCCCATAAAGACGGCTTGCAATGTCGTCAAGGGTAGGCTGAACCGCCATTTTTTCAGCCTTATTCCAAGCGTGCAAACACGCCTGTGCCTTTGCACGGTCTGCCTTGCAAAGGGCATAACGTGCCTTCTCAGACTCGGAAAGTTCTTCCTTGCCCTCCAATTCTGCCATTTCGGCGCTCAAGTACGCAATGTTATTGCGGTACTTAGAGTCCACGTCATAGACGTGCGCCTTGAAGGCATAACAGGCACTCATGTCTTCCACGAATGCCTTGGAAGCTACAAGCTTCACTTTCTTTGGGGCATACTGAATGCCCTTGACATATTGAACCTTATTCTTAAGGTTCTCTCTTTCGACTCTAATAGCAGAGTCAATTACAGCGCCCATTTCCGGCGCTTTTACAACGGATTCATTTTTTTTCATAATATCATTCTCCTTTTACGGGCGTTACGCCCTTATTTTTTAGTGTTCTTTCACACCGTTAACCGTTCAAATTGTTTCACGTGAAACAATAATTTTAAACAGTTAACGCTATAAAAGCGTGACACTTTATGCACTTGGCGGGCGACTATAACAGGACTTCCACCTGCCTAGTTTTCCCGCTTGCATGGCTATGCCGTGCTGGTTCTGCCTGTCACTCAGAACTATACCATTTTAAGCCGTGATATATCGCTGTTCTGTTACCGCATCTATTACGATCCTGTGTACGTGCTTTTCAAGGGGGCACGATTGTACGGGCGGTTTTATCCCTTATTTTTAGGGCGTCAATGAACTCATAGCCCTAACTTTTTTAACGGTAGTCAAGCCGTGACACGTGTTACGTGTCAATTTTTTCACTAATATATGCTTTCAAAGAACAACCAGCGATACTGTCAGTAATAAACATTAAATATCGAAAGAACTGCGCTCCGGTGTTACCCTTTGGGCTGTTCACTG
>ERZ808270.6-NODE-6-length-131152-cov-8.184512_pt1 | contig 131152 bp, 144 predicted proteins | sample MGYA00521082_ERZ808270 | MGnify/ENA primary metagenome ERZ808270 (study PRJEB31516, sample SAMN03275594) | gut metagenome | biome: mammalia-associated habitat; material: feces | host: Papio cynocephalus | place: Kenya | collected 2012-07-27 ... | reverse complement strand
AGGTGCTACTGTAGCTATCGCCGTAGCCATCGACCTCGCTTTGAACAAGAAGTAAGGTAAAGAGCATACAGGATATAAGTAAATGTAATCCCCATGGTCATAAGGCTGTGGGGATTTTTTATGCCTATTTCAGACTATTTTTGCAGCCCATTTGCAGCCCAAAAGCTAATTTATGTAAATGGGCTGCAATTTTACACTAAGTCAATAATACTCACTTGCTTACCTTAAATTAAAGATAAGTAAATGGAAAATCATTGCATCATGGTTTACTTCTCCATCAGAGCAAGTAAGAAAAACAAGAAGGGACTATCACCTATTGAAGCATCTATCTCCTATAATGGAGAGAGAATTTATTTCAGTACAGGCAAGTTTGCCAAAGCATCAGATTGGAACAAACAAAAGCAAACGATGAAAGGTAGCACTCAGGAAGCTCAACTCATCAATGACTATCTCATAGAGCTAAGAAATAAAATCTATGAGAAGGAGGTTGAACTCATGAAAAGGGGCTATATGGTTACAGTACATCTCCTGAAGGATGCTATATATAATAAGGTGGAATCATTAAAAGACAAGACTCTCATGCAAGTAATCTCAGAGTATAATGAAAACAAGAACAAGCTATTAGGAAAAGGTATATCTAAAGCTTCCTTATATAGCTTTGAGCATAGTAGGAATCTACTGCTAGAGTTTATGCAAAAAGAATATGATAGAGATGATATTCTTCTTAATGAAATAAACATAGGATTTATGCAATCATTCCATACATTTCTTCTATCAGACAAAGGCATGGCACAGAATACTTGTACCAAGCATCTGAAGTATTTGAAGAGCATTGTTACCCTAGCTGTCTCCAACAACTATATATCATATAATATGCTTGCAAACTATAAGATAGAAAGAAAACCTGTGGATATAGATTTCCTTACAGAGGAAGAACTAAGAAGAATCATCAACTTTGATACTCCTATTCCTAGACTAGAGAAGGCAAGAGACTTCTTTCTCTTTGGCTGCTTCACAGGTCTAGCTTACATTGACATCAAGACCCTCAAACTTGAACACTTTGAGAAAGATGATGAAGGTAGAATCTGGATAAAGAAGAAAAGAGTAAAGACAGGTGTACTATCTAGGATACCTCTGCTTCCAATGGCTAAGATGATACTAGAAAAGTATAGAGATTGTGATAAATTAATCCCTATACAGGATGCTTCGGACATTAATAAATATCTCAAGGATATTGCCCTATATTGTCACATAGACAAACACATAACCTTCCACACCTCAAGACATACCTTTGCCAGCACTGTCACCTTGGCGAACAATGTATCTCTTGAGGTAGTATCAAAGATGCTAGGACACACCAACACAAGAATGACTACTCATTATGCAAAGCTGCTTGATAAGTACATAGGAGAACAAATGGATAATATCACTGACATCTATACAGAAGACAATAACAAAGAATGATATAAAACAAAAACTCCCCCTGTCCACTGACAGAGGGAGAAAATGAAAAAAAAAAACAAAAATTCAACCTAAAAACAAAATCCCAAAACAATCCTTTTACCTAACTATTTCCACATACCTATTTGTCTGGTTCTGCACATAAGGATTCTCCTCAACTACATCAACATTCACCACCCAATGATGCTTTTGTAGCCATCGACACAAGAAGAATTTCTTTGGGGGCTTCACAGTCTCCCTCTTGGCAGATACCACAATGTGTTTTTCACTTTTAAATTTAGGTTGTACCACTACTGTTGATGGGTATTTCAACCCGACCTTAACAGAATACCATTCATCTGAGAGTAGTGTATCTATGTTTAGATTAGTATCCTTGAATATAGTGTCCCCAGGTATCCTAATGGTATCTACTTTGGAAAAGTCCGAACCTATGTACTGTAAACTCTTTAGCTTTGAGTCTTTTATCTTCAACTCTTTCCTAGTAGCATTCAACTTAGCAAAGATAGAGTCATTACTATTCTTTAGTTGATCTATAGTCAGCTTGAATGCTCTATTCTTATCTTTCGAGGAACTGAATTGCTGTTCGTAGGACTTGACATTCTCCATAGCATCCTTCCATTTCTTCTCTGCTTTATCCTTGCTATCCCAGAGAATTGCTATGATGAATCCCATGACTACTACCAATACACCTGCTATATATGTATATGTTTTCATATTACCTTTCTTATGTGATGCAAAGATACTTAAATCTAACTATAAAAGCAAATATCTAATAATCATTCTTATATTACTTAACAACAAGGGCTAGATACTACCATAGTACCTCATCTATTACTATCTTTGCAATGTGAATCATTAAGTATATACATTATGGAAATACTAAAATACATTTGGCAGCTTCCACAAACAATAGCTGCCTACATATATTTCACATATCTTAGTAATAAAGGTGAGATTCTAGATACTTGCACTTATCAAGATGCCATAGTATTTATCAAAAGAACATCATGTGGAAGTGTCACTCTTGGCAATCATATCTTTCTCTCACCAAGAGCAACAGACAGTACTGTGAAGCATGAGTATGGACATACTAGGCAGAGCTTGATGCTAGGTCCTTTATATCTTCTAGTAATAGGTATTCCTAGTATTATTTGGGCGGCTACCCATAAGAAGGTAGCTCCAAGCAAACCATATAATTGGTTTTATACTGAAGCATCAGCTGATAGGTTAGGAGGAGTTTAGATATATAATTTCTTTTTTCATACGTTTATAGGTTTTTAAGTTAGTTGTTTAGGGGAGGCAGCAATGCTTCCCCTTTTCATTTATATATACTCAGTTAGATCAATATCTTCATGAGAAGATAACCAAGCATCAAAGGCATAGCCATTTCTATCAACATTTCCTACTATTTCGAGAGCATACTTTATACATCTTCTCTTGGAAAAGCTCTCAGAGAACAAGTTAGTTAAGAACACTATATCTCCTATTGTAGCTTCTGATACATTATAGTATACTGCCCTATCAGAAGCATTCTCTACCTCTGATGAGCCCCATTTGCAATCAATAACCTTCATAGCTAACTCTACAGTGAAATGTCTTCCATGCTTTGCTATGTATCTTCTTAATCCCTTCATACTTTATTACTTTAAGTTTATGCTGCAAAGATACGATTAATTATCTAAACTACAAAGAATTATGAGCAAAATCTAACTATAATTGTTAGGTGGTGAGAGTATAAAGGCAGGATGCTTTTGTATTAATTTAGGACGTAATTCTATAATGAAAGTATTCCCTACTCCATTTTAGAGAAAATTTTGAATGTGCATAGAGGACGATTTTTTTTGAAATTTGAAAAGTGTGTGTAAAAGGTGAGGATAATACAACACACCACCCCCACCATATCTTGGATTGGGATATACCCCCTGGGGTCTTTCAATCCATGATGGTTGAGGGTGAAGCATAGTAGCCTTCCATTCCCATGGAGTTCTAGTGGGAATAGCCATCTGCACACATGCCTCTAGGGAAAGCACCTGAGGAATCAATGCCTAGCACTAAATAAGTCCTGCTAGGAGGCAAAGCTTTATGGCTAACACAGCAGTTAACAACATCAAGAACTCATGGTCACTCATTGCATTTGCAAAGCAGTTTGGTCCTAAGATGCAGGTTGGTGAGTTTGCCAACAAGGAGACTGGAGAAATGTTCCACTCTACCATCTTCACCAATGGTGATACCAGAACCTTCGTGGCATTCTCAAGAAACTTGGGTGAATTAACACCTCAGGAGATTGCCCAGCAGAAGGATGACTTGCAGGTTGTGCAATGCGAGACATCTGATGGCAGAGACATGTATTCCCTCTGCAAGAAAGGTCAAAACACATGGGAGGATGTTGACCTTGGATTGTAAGAGTAACTATGGGAGGCAGGGATACCTGCTTCCCTTTTTCATCAACCCCAAAAGCAAGCAACTATGGCAAGAAAAAGATTCAACAGAGTAGCCATCTGTAGCTCGGATGACTACAAGAAATCAAGAAGAATACACCAGATATTCCTTGAGGAGAGACATTCTCATTTCAATGAGATGGTAGTCAATGGTGACATAAGCATAGATGTTCCTGTCATCAAGAAAAACAGAGTATCTAATAGATTCAAGACCATTAGAGTCTTTGGAAGAAACATGAAGGTAAGCATTGATGAGTATAACACTCATTGCAAGTCACTGGAAGTATAACATAGGGCTGTCTGTAATGGGCAGCCTTAACCTTTTTAAATTATGAAAGCATTAGTCCTATATATCACAGCAATACTCTCTGCAATATTACTTTGCAGTGAAATTAGCCTAGTCTGGCTAGTCATGCTAGTCCTAGACATAGTTTTAATCTCTTGGCTATACAATAATATCACTCTTCATGAGTTTATTAAGTATAGTGGTTACAAACATTGGTATAAACTCTTAAGAGATTAGTTATGAAGAATATCAAGGCAATTATATATGTAGTTGGAATGTTATTGCTCTATGAGACAGTCATGCTGGTTATTGCAATGACTGCTGACTTCCTAAATGCACATACAGTATTCTCATGGATATTGGGGACACTGTTCTGGATAGGAGTTATCTGGTACAAAACAAGAGATAAAGAAAGCTAGTCCTGATGGGCTAGCTTATTTTTTCTTTACCTCTTGAAGATAATAGACATCTTATCATAGTCACTTAGTAAATTCAGGATGCAAATATCTTTATCCCTTGCAAGAAAATTACAATCTTCCAATTCCTTTATTGCTCTACAGTACGAAGCCTTAGGAACATTGCAGTCCTTCATTATCTGTTCTCTAATATTGGTATTGAGATATACTTTTCATTGATTCTCTTCTCTTACAGCTAACATAAGTAACTTGTGCATTACTCTAGTTGTTGAATTAAATATTGGTAATGTACTAAATATATTCAAGTTAATCCATTTCTCCATATTATTACTTAATTAGTTGAATAAAATTATTGATGAACTCTTCATTATTGAGTTCCTCCATAGATAGTTTTACACATTGTACTCTTTTGACAACATCCAAAGCATCATAGTTTCTAAAATCCCCAGTCTTAGGTTTCTTATACCTATGACCATAAGGAATCTCAATAAATAATCTTTTTCTTGGTAGCCAAAACTGTGCAACATAGTAGCATTCAGCAGTATGTCTAACTCCTGCTATAGTCTTAAAGAAGACTTTCTGAAATCTGTACTTAATATGTTTACTATCTAGAATGTCTTTAAACTTCAACTCATTATCTGTAGGAAAGTGAGCCATAAGTGATGCAACACTCTTTCCTTCTTGAAATACTACTTTTGAAGTTTGTTTGTAGGATTTTTCATCTATCATATCTTTAACTTTAAGTTTTGAATTTAATATATTTTAATATTTAAATATCGTAATGATATAGTTATTCCCACAAAATCACCACAAAACAAAAAAAATAAATAAGACTTGTTTTGTGGTTTTTAATTCAAGAACTTCACTAAGGCGGTCAGTATTCACTTAACTCGTAAGCTTTTTAACTCCCTAAAGTCCGTTTACCCTCAACCTTTTTTCCATAGCAGCTTGGTGGACACTTAGCTTATATCAAGAACCATTTTTGACCTACCAGAAAAACCTCAGCTCTATATTGAACCTACAATCTGATGTCTAACCCTCTATATATCCACTGGACCTTAATAGGGTGAATCTAGGCACTGCCACTGCCTAGGGTCATTTGCAAAGATACACATTATTATATTAATAGCCAAAATATTACAGCATTTAGTTGTAGTTTTTATTTAAGTTTAACATTTTATCTAAAGTTTTACTTTAAATAAACACATCACATTAGTCTTTTATCTTCATAAGCATAAAGTCCTCATGAGCATAACACACCTTAAAGTAAAACTTCAAATCCACACATCACAGCTAGTCATTTGCTAAAGTAAAGCTTCAGCACTACACCTTATTATATACATGCGTACATATTTAATAAATAAATATATAATATAATAATGTATATACTTTACTAAGTCCATAAAATTTTAAGGGACACATCACCACCCCTATATCTTGATGGTGGAAGTAGTTTCATAAAACTATGGAAGCCTAGAGAATTTAGTTATCTTGATAGGGTTGACTGTCCTTGAGAGATTGTTTGTGTATTGCAGTCAGTTAGTCATTCACTACAAATGACAGTGCTTCTGAGATGGAGAAATATTATGCAGAACAATAATGCAGCTAGTGTTAGTTCAAATGGTATCAAGAACTCATGGTCATTGGTTTCCTTTGCCAAGATGAAAGGTAGAATGCAGGTAGGTCAGTTTACCAACAGTGAGACTGGTGACTCTTGGAAATCCTGTGTATTCACTGACCCTAGCAATCCTGACAACAAGACCAACAAGACTTTTGTTGCCTTCTCAAGGAACCTTGGTGAGCTTAGCCCTCAAGAGATAGCTGAACAGAAGGATGAGCTTCAGGTGGTTGAGTGCACCACTGCTGATGGCAAGGATATGTATGCTTTATGCAAAGCTGGTCAGAATGCTTGGCAGGATGTTGACTTAGGCTTTTAAGTAGCTGATAGATAGATAGTTAAAGATGGTGAGCTATACCCTCTCTCCCCATCTTTACTATCTATCGAAACTATGCTATTTACCATAATAAAGTAATTAGTTGACACTTTTTACCCACACAAAGAGATTAGGTTTCAAGAGTTCATATACTCCACTACCTAATCTTTTTGTCCAAACAACTTAGCAAATTACAATTTTCACAACATTTTTAATAAAATATTACAAATTACCAATGAATAAATACAATAAACTTTGGGTAGTTGCAAGCACATTGCTTGTACTACTCTTCATTTCCATTATGTTTAATCTAAGGTTTGCTACTCTAGCTAGTGCTCAGAGAAAGACCATATCTTCCTTGCAGAACAATAGCTATATGCTAAAGGAATATAAGGAAGCACTTAGACTATCTGATGTTATCATGGACAATAATGACTTGTGGGATAGGGACGGCTCTGATGTTATGTCAGACTATCTCAATCTTAGAGCTAATATGGACACTACATTCTATCATGGTTTCCATCATAATGTATTGTTAGATAGTTTATCACTTGACTATAATGAGTAATGTCATTATTCCATGGACTAGGAGAATAACCATTGATAGAATATTTCTTATAAGTACTAAGGAAACCTATGGTGGAACTCATACAAGTTATTATTTAAAATCATCAAAGAGATATAAATATTAGTAATATGAAGCCAATACTTTTATTAGACAAGACAGACCATGTTATCAGAGAGTTTGATAACTATAAGCAAGCTAATCAGTTTAGAATGATGAACAATAGACCTGATTGGTCTATTGCATCTAGAAGAACTATGTGGAATGGTAGTCATCATTGGTACTCATGATTACCCTGTCACAAGTAAATCAGTATACCTTGAACAATAACTTTAGCGATGATACTGATATATTCTCTATATTGTCCTTGATGCAGTTGGAATATAAGCATACTAATCTACGTTCTGTAGACAAGGTATCTCCTACTCCATCTGCATCTAGGAATACTTTTAATATGGTAGAGTATTCTACCCAAGATGTTTTAGACTTATTTAGCACATGACTATGACATTAAATAGAAATCAAGCATATAATCTAATGGTTGCTCTTGATAAGTTCTGTAGAAAGAGACACATAAAGTTATCAAGGAACTTATCTATTAGATACCTAGAGTTGGCAAACATAATTCTATCAAGGTATGGAGGAGTAATACTTGTTGAAGGAAGCATCAAGTATCTATGTAACAATCCCAAGCACTTGAAGAAATTTGCTTTGCAAGAAAGTATAAAGAAAGCTAATCCTATTATCACGAGAGCTTGTGATAGATTAGCAAAGTATGATTCTTTATAGAATCAAGATAACCCTTTAAATATTAAACAATGGATAAATCAGACCTACAGGCAATGATTAGGTTTGCTTGCCAGAACAATATAATGAATAAACCTTTTATCAAAGTGTTCAAGTGGTATAATATACAAAACTCATTGGCATATAATGAGTATAACAAGAACTTAATTAATATGTAAATTAAATTGTTTATATCAGAAAAAGAATATAATTATCTACAGTTATGTGAAAGGGCATTATATGAACATTATAGGATAATAGGTTTATGCCCTAACTGTAATAAAGCTATTATCTTGGATGGTTATTGCTGTGAGAATTGTGGATATGATCCAACTACAAAAAATGAAATTTGAGGAAATACTAGGTTTGATAATAATGGTATCTACTATTGTGGGTATCATTATCTTGGTATATGAGGACATTAAGTACAATAGAAAGAATAGACAGAAATTTATATTCCTTAGACTTAACAATGAGTACATAAGAAATATACTTGAAGGTAATGGTTTGTTTCTATGTAATTGTGCCTTCTATAGCACCAATAAGTACTTGTATACACAGAAAGATAGTTCCATACATGGGTTCACTGAGGATATTACTCATTTAATAGAAAAAGCTGAGAAAACCAACATGGAACTTATAGATTGTGGTATAGACATCAAGAAATTTATTTATGAAATTCAAAAATTAAAGAGTAATGAAAAAAGAAATTAATATAGCAGAAATACTTAAAGATAAGTCAAGAGGTATAAAGTTGTACTCGCCTATCTTCGGTGATGTAACTTTTGATAAGGTTGAGAAAGACTTAGGTGAATATACCATCTTCGTAACAGACAAAGGTCAAAACCATCGGACCTTCATGGCAGATGGGAGATACAATCGGAATGGAGTTCCTGTGCTCTCGCCATCAAATGAAATGCACGACTGGAGTAAGTTCGCTTGGAAGAAAGGCGATGTGCTGGCAAGCAATGATGGTAGAAAGAACACTATCTTTGATGGCTTCACAGATGATACATACACATCATTCAAAGGCAAGCACAGCTTAGAGGATAATGAATACATCGGCAACGAGAATAGCTTGGCAACAGAGGATTACACTCTTGAAGGAGAGAATCCCGCCAAGTGCTACATCAACACCATCGAGAAAAAACTTGGTGGTAAGCTCAATATGGAGACCTTGGAGATTGAGAAACCAAAGTGGACTCCAAAGCCATTCAACAGAATAGTGGCTTTTTGTTCAGCAACTAACATTTGGTGTGCTGATATATTCAGCCATATTACTGAGTTTATGAGTTATAATTGCATTGGAGGATGCTATGATAAAGTGCTTCCTTACAATGAGGAGACTGCTAAACTGATTGGTACAACAGATAATTGGGAGGGTTGATTATGGATGAAAAGAAAATTAAACAGATTATATCAAATAATATCGACCTTACAAAGGAGGTCATTCCTAATAGTAAGCTATGGAGTAGTGAGAATACTCTGAGAGTATTTACGGAAAGATGTATTAAAATTGCAATAGAGCAATTCTTGAAAGACCTGTGGCATGATGCTAGTAAAGAGCCGAGAAAAGAAGCAACAATCTTAATAGAAACAAAACGCAAGTTCTATTATGTATGGAAAGAATGGCAAAATAATTTCTATCCATTTTGGGATGATGCCGTTGCTTGTAGCAATATTACTCGTTGGCTCTACATTGATGATTTACTAGAGCAGAAAGGAGGTGAGTGATATGAAAGAATACAAGGTTGGTGAGGAAATCACATTGGTGGTAAAGGAGCGACAAAATGATGTTGAAGACCCTTGTAAAGGTTGCATCTTTGCTTATGATGATACTTGCTACAATCCAACATATAATGATTGGGCGGAAGGTTTTCTATGTGAATCAACCGAACGTTCAGATCACAAGAATGTAATATTCGTTAAAAAGAAAGGAAAGTAAGTATGAGTAGAAAGTTATTGCAAATGGCATTAGGAATTACTGCCGCAATGGATTATGGGTTTACTGATTTATATGGTGCTCCGTCATTAACTCTAGCAACCCCAAAAGGCACTATCCCAAGTGATAAACAGAAATGCCAGCCAAAGGAGCAGCATGAGTTCACCGTCAAGGGTGTGAAAATAATGGCTGCATCTAGAAAGGATGCTATCAAGAAGTATAATCATCTTAAAGGAAAGTAAGTATGAGTAGAATAGATACTAGGGGACATTGTAACAGACATTGCATCTACCAAGACAAAGGTAGATGTGATATGTGGGATGAAATGGCAATGCCAGATGATGTAAATGAATGTGATAATTTTATTAGCGTTTAACAGCCTTCGGGCTTAAATAGTAGTGATATGTCTGATAAATATATTATAGATTATAATGAGGACTATGACTATGGTCCTGATGATGATTTAGATATGTATGATTAACTAACCACCTCTCCTTGGTGACAGCAGGGAATTGTGATTTATCATCAAGGATAGGGTAAATAGAAAGAAGTATGAAAAGACAAGAACTTGAAACAATTATTGCTCATGCAAACGGAATCATCAGGAACTGCATCAGTGGTGAAACTACGGAAGAGAATGACCTGTACGAAAAAGGCTTTTTCAATATCGATGATTTTAAAGAAGTTGTAAATTTGGAGGAAGAGTAAATGAAGCATATAAGTTATTTTTCAAGAACAATCTTTGCATTAGGGTTGCTTCTCTTGTTGTTCTCCTTTGGGTATATAACCTTGGAAATTCACTGGGTTTACTTTGTGATGTACATAGGTAGCATACTTACATTATTTGGCATCCTTATGTGCAAGGTATATGAGGGAGGCAACTATGAGCAATCAGAAGATTAATTAAATAAGAAAGGGAATAAACAATGACAAGACAAGAAACAAAGGCAATAATGCCAATCATACAAGCCTATGCAGAAGGCAAAGTAATTCAGTATAGCCCTAATAGAGGTAACACTTGGTTTGATGTAGCAGAAGATGTTAATCACGACATTAATACAGACGAATATGAATATCGCATCAAGCCCACACCTAAGTACCGTCCTTTCAAGGACGCAGAGGAGTGTATGACGGAAATATTGAAGCATCAGCCGTTCTTAAAATATAAATGTGGAAGCATATGTAGAGATGTCTATCTTTCTATTGTAAAAATAAAACTTGACGGCATTGAGACTGATGAAGGGAGGTATGAATTTAATGATGCTATGGATAGGTTCACCTTTGCCGATGGTGCTCCATTCGGTGTTAAAGAAGAAAGCGATGATTGAGTATGGCTTGTTGGGCATGTGTAGATAAAAATGGTACAGAACGCATAATGCTAGAAAAACCTGAAAGATGGGGAAATGGCATTAAGCGTTGGACTACTCCAGGGGTAAGAAGTGGCGCACTCCCCAAAGGCTCAATCAAGAAGCTGATAGGCAGAGAGCTAAGCTGGAGTGATGAACCAGTGGAGTTGAAAGATAGTAGTGTATGAAGCAATACAAGATAGACCCAGAGCTGAGAGACAAGCTAGTCTCTTGGCTCACTGACATAGCAGACAGGGCAGACCATCTGACAAGTGGCAATGTTGCTCACAACAAGGCTTACATCAGTGGTGTTGCTCATAGGGCTGCTGAGTATGTAACAAAACATAGTGTTGAACTTAAAGAAGAGTGATATGAAGCTAAAGTGCAACACTTGCATTCTAAGAAGAAAGGACTTTAAAAAGTTCTTATTCTATTGCAAGAAAAGGCATATAAGAGTTGGAAAGCAACGGAAGGCTTGTGAGTTATATGAGCCAAAGTAAAAAAGGTGGTAGTTGCAGCTACCACCTACAAATAGAAGACTAGGACTAGTCCTCAACCCAGAAGGCAAGCATTCTGCCATTCTTAGGATAAATAACCTTTCCGTTTCTTACAACGTAAAGACGAAAGATTAAGTGTCTTCCGTTTGTTTTTGAATCATTTATCATAACCAAGAAACTATTAAGTTCGCTACCATAGGATAGCTGCAATACCGCAAAACCTCTAGAAAACTGCGGTACACGAAAAAGCCCCTATGCTGCAACAAAGGGGCTTTGTAAATCTCATTTTCTTTGTTCCATATTTTGTTGTGTTGAAACAAGAGGTTTACCTTAATAGAGCTTGGTACTCTAAATGATTCGGTTGCAAAGATAATAATCAAAAACGAAACTTCCAAATTATCGTATATGCAAATGTACTAAAATTAGGAAGGTTTTAGATTTGGTAAACTTTAGTTATAAGTATGGAATTAAATAAATGATAATTGTTAAAACAAAATTGATATGAGATTAGAAGATATTCGTTTCAAGGGTAAGGCCTTAAACAATGGTATATGGGTTGAAGGTGATTTAAAGCATCTTCAAAGAGGAGGTGTTACTATCGAAGGTAAGCATTGCATATTGGAGGTTGACCCTTCCACCGTCTGCCAGTACACAGGACTGAAAGATGAAAATGGGACTGATTTATACGAAGGCGATTTTGTCCGAGTAATGGGGCAAAAAAGACTTATAGAGTATAATAGTGAGTTCTGTGCTTTTGTAATGAAGGAAACGGAAGAATATCCTATGAGAGAATTAGATTTCTTATCTAACTATGCTTTTGAAGTTGTTGGTAACAAATACGATTAAAATTGGAATGATATGACACTGAAAACACAACGTGATATTAAAATAATAAATAGCGCAAATGCGATAGTAGATATTGAGTTGTTAAAAAAGGCAATGCTTTGGTATGCTAATGGGAAACCAATAACTTCTATAAAAAAGATAGGATTTAATGGAATGTACCCTTGTGTATCTTTTGGTAGAAAGAAATTACCTATTCATAAGCTGATTGGACTATATTTGCTTGGAAAAAGAAGTGTAAGTTCTGAATATGTTTTCCATTATGTGAACCATAATAAAATGGATGCCAGAGCCTCTAATATAAAATTAATGAACAAGCATGACCATCTGTCAATGCACAATAAGGGAAGAATCGTTACTGAAAAGATGAGAGAACGCTTATTGGAAATGAATCATGCTCGTAAAGGAAAACGATTTAAATATAAACATCCAGAAATAAAACCTATTGATGTTTACAATATGGTACAATCGGGAAAGAGTATAACTAGTATCGCAAAGTTTTATGGCGTAAGATGGAATTGCATAAGACACAGATATGAAGATGCTATTGAGCTATTAAATAAGTTCGACAAGGAGGTGTAGAAATGAAAGCTAGCGAATTTATAGTGACTCTTCAAGAACGCATGAAGAAATATGGTGACTTGGATTTGCTTTTTAGAAATCCAGATTGCAAAGGGTACAGAAAAGCATATATACATCGTGCATTCTGTGATGATTACCCATACAAAGTATTTGTTATTGATTTGGATAAGTAGTAGTAATATGAGAAAGATACTATATATACTGGTAGCTCTAGCTGTGGTGAGCTGTAGTGAAAAAGTGAAAGCAGAGCATAAATACACAGTTATCAGCAACAACTACCAAGATACTTGTGAAGTGTCTGCTAGTGATTGGCGTACTCATGATATTGTAGTTCCTGATGGTTGGAATAATAAGGTTGTAGGAACTAGTACTATATTTTACTCATTTAAAGGGGACAGTAAAGTGATTAATGTAAACAAGATAATTGCACAATGAAACAACTTTATTTAGGAATGAAGAATATCCTATGTGATATATCTTCTGATAAGTATCTACATTTTATTGTATGTATGATACTAACATTATTAGTAGCTAAGATTACGAATGAAGTATATACCCCATTAACAGTAGTCTTTAGTATTGGAGTATTAAAGGAACTCTTTGATAAATTTATTATGAAAGAGAAATTTGACTTTGATGACTTAGGGGCTGATGCTTATGGTATATTAGTAGGAATAGTGATATTGATTATATAAATAAGAATCCTCACATAGCTCAATAGGTTAGAGCACTCGGCTTATACCCAAGTGGTTGGGGGTTCAAGTCTCTCTGTGAGGACTATTATTTAAAGGGTTAGAATAGATTAAGCAAGGAGTAATGACGATTGGTTGTTGCTCCTTTGTTTATATCTTTGCAATTTAAATGTATAACTTTTAAATACTAAGAATATGAATGGATGAAGCTAAGTTTAATATTGGAGATATTATAGTCTCCAAAGAAGGTTATAGGGGATTGGATAAAGCTATAGTAACGAAGATAGATGATAAGAACTACTATCTCAAGATTCTATGTGGTACTGCAATTCTTCCTATAGGAGCACAAATAAACTATAAACTATTAAATGAAGAATAATATGGAACAGTATATAAACTATGCAAGCACTCAGTTGATGGGTAGATGCACTTACAATCCTACTACAGGTAAAGCTGATTATGAAAGTTTTAGTAAGTACTATAAAGATACAAAGCAGCAAAGAACTCTTTAAACAATATCATTATGAAAGCAAGAAAAAGATACATTGCATTTTATAAGATTAGATATAACAGATTCATTCCTTGTCTTCATGAGTATGGAATGATGTGTACAAGAACTTGGTGGAGTTGCTTCAAGTTAGGTTTTAAGCATGTTAGGCAAGGCAAGGCTACATTCTTTATAATTGAGAAGGATAAACCTAAGAAACATCAAGGCTTATCTTAAGAGTTTGTTATCATAAAATTTAGATTCTTGTAATTGACCATATAATGCGTAACTTTGCATCAGAATTGAGTAAATGATGATGTTAGTAATCGCATGATGAAATGATTGAAAATGTTTTGCCTCTACCATCTGTGAAGACAGTAGAGGATTTGGTCTAGTAGCTCAACTGCACAGAGCGTAGGTTTCCTAAACCTAGTGTTAGGGGTTGGAGTCCCCTCTGGACCACTAAGTTTCAAATAATTAAAGTAAAGGATTATGATTTGGTTTTTAGTTGCTTTTGTATATGTAATGATTGGTGTTGTAACCTACAAGTATATGAATGATAAGTGGGATAACACCAAGTTTGAGAAAGTATGGTTCAGTTGTGTATGGGTAACTCTCATTCCTCTGTACATCGTACATTTCCTGCACAACAAGAAATAAGCAGGATGCTCCCTTAGCTCAGTGGATTAGAGCAGCTTACTTCTAATAAGCAGGTCACAGGTTCAAGCCCTACAGGGAGTACTAATTCATAATATCTAAATTTTATTAGTTAATGGATTGTTAACAGTAAGCTATAAAGAGTTATAGCAGTTGTTTGTTTAGTAAAATAGATTATTATTATTTCATCCTCCTTGCTGAGATAGCTGGGAGGATTTTTAGTGTAAAGACTATGGTATATCGTTTTGATATGCTATAATATATAACTTAATTCTTTAAATAATGAGTACAAACAAAAAATGGACTGCCTCAGAAGATGAGATTCTCTTGCAGTCAGTAAAGCAAAGTCCACAAAATCTTAGTAGATGTTTCCTATCAGTAGCACAGAACATTGACAGAAGTCCAAGTGCAGTAGCTAATCATTGGTACACAGTAGTATCAAAGAGACCTGATACCACATGCTTCTTTACTGCATCATCAAAACACCTGTCAAAAAACAGAAAGAATGGTGCAGGGGTTAAGATAAACAGAAGCATCTGGCAAAGATTTATGCAAATAATCAGAAACTTATAGCTTATGATAGTAGAAGATAACATTAGGTCTCTCCTATCCCAGTGGAAGGAGAGGCTAAGTAATGAAAGTTACTCCGAGGAATATAGATGTGCCCTTGGAGAGTGTATGTATGACCTACAGAACATCCTTGATAAGATTAAGAAGGAAGAGGCAGCTAACCTTCAGGAGGTAATAGCTAATCTTCCCTCTAAGGAAGTAGAGGATTATCTCATGCAACAAGAGGCAGATGAATATCTAGCATCAATGGAGGCTCATGATTCATCAGCTGCCTAAGTTATAAACATTAAGTTAAGAGAAGAAACAGAATAAATAAATAGACAATGAAGAAGGTAGAAGTGAGTTGTGGATGTGCATTATGGATTATGATGATTGTGGGAATGATATGTCTTACTTGCATCAAGTGCTGTGCTCAGACAACTCATGTGACATTGACCTATTACCAACCAGTCAGGAGCCAATGTGATAACAATCCATTGGTAACTGCTGATGGTAGTAAGATTAACTTGCATCATTTGAGGAGCAATAGAATCAAGTGGTGTGCAATCTCTAGGGATTTATTATATCTCTTTCCAAAGGATAAGCCAAAGAGAGTGTCTATCGAGGGTTTTGGTATCTATCAAGTCAAGGATGTAATGGCTAAAAGACACCATCACAGGATAGATATTCTCATTCATCCTAAGGACAGCAGGAAAATATCAATAAACAATGTTAAAGTAAAGATATTAAAGTAATGGAAAGTAAATTTAATGTAGGTGACAAGATAGTTTATCAAGACAACAATGGTAAGTTTGTTGAGGGTACAGTAAAGGAAGTTTGGTTCTCATATTTTGTAGAATCCAATGATGAATTACACTCCAACCAATGTGTCTCACAAGATAAAGCCTACAAAGATAAACAGGAAGTAATAGAAAATCTAGGGTTAAATGACTAAGGATTATTCAACAATACCTGAGATATGGTATTCTTAAATGTATATAGATATGACAAGAGAAGAAGCTAAGAAGGCTTGTTTTGCAAGCTTGAAGAAGTCTAATTTCACTTTATTGGAACTACCTACTGGATTTGGAAAAACCTTCACTGCAATCCAGATGGTAAATCACTTGGTAGAGACAAAATATAAGGGAAAGCAAACCTCCATGCTTCTCCTTGTTGCTAAGATAGTACATAAGCAGACTTGGCAGGATGAGTTTGATAAATGGGGAGGCATCAAGGTGGATAATCTCACTATAGAGTGCTATGAGTCATTGAAGAAGCACCAGTATGAGTCTTATGACATCATTGTTGCTGATGAGGGGCATCATTTAAACAGTAATAAAAGGCTAGATTTACTCAGTACCCTTACTTATGGTAACTTCATTGGTCTTAGTGCTACCTTTCCAAAGAAACTCAAGCAATATTTTCAGTATGAATATCATGCTGACATAGTATCATGCGATCTTGGTGATGCCATTGAGGATGATGTTCTTCCTGACCCTCAGATAGTATTGTTACCTCTTGAATTGGACAATACCAATTCTACAGAGGAAATAGAACTCAACCCTAAAACTAAGGGCAAGATATACTATGGTAATTATGCTGAGTTATGGAAGTATAAGAAGATGAAGGTTCATGCTTTTATTTCCTGTACAGAGAAGCAAAGGTTGCTGGAATATAATTCTCAAATTCTATGGGAGAAGAATCTATATTCAAGGAATAGGCAGGACTTCTTCAAGAACAGATGGCTGCATGATTGTGGTGAGAGAATCAAGTACCTAGCTAATCTAAAGAATGATGTGGTAAAGGATATTCTCAAGAAATTATCCAAGGAAAGAACCATTACCTTCTGTAAGACTATTGAACAAGCAGATTATCTTGGTAAGCATAGCATCCATTCAAAGAACAAAGAGTCCGAAGAGACATACAATGCCTTCAATGCAAGGAAGATAAATCATATTACGTCTGTTAATGTCCTTAATGAGGGAGCAAACCTAGTAGATTGTAAGTTTGCTATTTTTGCCAACTATTCCTCATCAGAGATATGTAGTGTTCAGAGATGTGGAAGGGCATTGAGACACAAGTCTCCTGTCATTATTCTACCTTTTTACAAGGGTACTAGAGAAGAAGAGATTCTTACTAGTATGATTGAAGGATTCAACAGAGATAATATCATTGTTATTCATAATGTTGATGCCTTGGGACAATTTACAAAAAATAAATGATTTCATAGACAATAAATAGTAATATAATACGTTTATGGAAATAGAAACATAATCTAAGTAATTTGCTTTGAGCATATTGAGTTATCACAGAATCAGTTATCTTTGCATAAAAATAAAAGCATTATGGCAAATAAGAATAAAAGATATACAAGAGAGTTTAGTTATACTAGACCTATTATGTATCAGGGGGAAGCATATCCCTCTGCTGATTCTGTGATAACTGATGAGCTTGGCAACAAGACCAATGGAACTATCTTTACAGATGCCTATGGTCAGTACTATACAAAGGATAAAGAAAACAATATCTTTCCAGTGATGCCTGTGGAGAACCTTGATGAAGTCACTGTCACTGCACCAAGGAAACAGAATGTCTTGGCAGATGCTTTCAGTAGGTATCTTACATTGGATAATGATAGAACACAAGTTAGAAACTTACCTCATAGAGAATATAATACACATCTCAAAGCTAATGCAGAGAGAGGTGCTAGAGAACATGCTTTATGGGATAAAGAGCATCCTAACCTATCAGCATGGAGGGATGCAGCTACAGCAGTACCACTTGCAGTTGCTACTACCCCTATAGTGTTAGGTACTGGGCAAGGACTCCTTGGCACTACAGCAGGTCAAGCAGTTAAACATGGACTGACAGCTCTTATGGAGAATCCTTATGTAGTAGGTGCTAATGATGTACTTGGATTGGGGTTTGCAGGAAAGGGTGCTTATGATGTGACACAAGGTAAGTTTACTCCTGAGACTGCTATGGAATTAACAGGCTTCTATCCTTTTGGTAAGTCTCTTACAGGATTGACTAAATCTAGGAAGATAAATAAAGGAATGGAAAATATTCTTGCAAACAGCAATAACTCTAACCCTTTTATCAATGAAGATATAGTATTCAACTATAAACAAGACCCTTTAGAGATGCATTATGCAAGAGCTAAGGTTAAAGGTTATAGTCCTAATAGAATAGAATATTATAACTTAACAGAGGATTCTAATAAGAATATGCAACTTATGCAAGAGTTAGCACCAATGTATGATGCTACTCCAGAAGAACTATTATCAGCATATAGAAATCATTTAGCTACAAGAAGTGGTCATGCAGCAGCTTTAATGGATAAAAGAAATACTATAATTCATGATGGAATGCTTCCTAAGCCTCATGCTAGTGCTATTCTCTCACATGAAGTAGATCATGCTTTACACATACCAGATGAACCTGTACCTGATGGAACATTTTTCCCCAGGATTAAGCTAGGTGGAGATTATTTTACAAGAAATAATAATACAGAGGTAGCAGCAAGAGGAAGTCAATTACATGATTACTTTGGACATACAGGGTCAGAACCTATTACAGCGGAAGAATTGAAATATGCCAAAGAACATTATGTCAAAGACACAGGTATTAATAACAATATGAGTAATATGTTGTGGAGTATTAATGATTATGATGCTTTAGCTAAGTGGATGACAAAGTATTCTACTGGCATTGTACCATTAGGAATTATAGGTAATAATCAATTAAGCAATAATGAATAGTATGTATATGATAACTGGTGACATTCATAATGATGAAGATGCTAAAAAAGCATTAGATAATACATGTAAGCATTACAAATCTATATATAAAAAAATATTAAGTAGTATTAGCCATAAAGACCTAACGTTTTTAAATGCTAAAGAATGGTTCAAGAACCTTCCTTTACGTTATGCAAATAATTATTATCCTGAGGAAGTTAATCAAGTAATAGATGAATGCTTCAAACTATTATATGATTATTGCATAAAGGAACAAATTATAGATTCAAATATTACTTATGTAGAGTTTTATGATGGAAAAGGGCTTTGTAATGAAGATTATCCTATAAGTAGGTGGTATGGAGAGAATGGTCCTCTAGGAAGATTATTAGACTAAAATATATTTATTATAAATAAAGGCACAATCCTTAACTGGGTTGTGCTTTTTGTATTTATATACCCTTAAATAATTAAGATATGAACATATCAATAGACACCAAGGTACTTCAAGAGAAGCACCTTACCATGGGTGAGTTCCTTGTGATGCTCATGGGATTCTATAACATTAAGTACAAGGATTGCTTTGATAAGTTGATAAGTAAGCATATCATATCAAGGAATCTCTTTGACAAAGACAGTATGGTATTGTCAGACAACACAAGGAATCTAGTGACCAACATCCTTACAATGTCTGACAAGAGGGTGGTCAGTAGTGGTATTAACTTCAATACCTTGGCAGAGAGGCTACAGAACTTATATCCTAAGGGATGTAAATCAGGTACTACTTATCCATGGAGGGGAGATACAGAGGAAATTGCTCAAAAGCTAAGGACATTGATGGTAGTGCATAACTTCTCCTTTACAGAAGAAGAGGCAATAAGGGCTACAGAGGAGTATATAGAATCCTATGGAGAAAGCAATGATAAGATGCAATTACTTAAGTATTTTATCCTAAAGACAAAGAGAGATGGTGAGATAGACTCTATGTTTATGACTATCATTGAAAATAACAGATAACAGATAACATTTTAAACTTTAAATAATTAAGAATATGAAAAGTATTAAGACAACAGAAACTTTTAAGCTCAAGAACATTAGTGTTGAATACAAAGTCAACGAAGAGAAAGGTATTGTAGTAGCCATTGAGAAGTTTGATTTTCCAAGTGGTTTCAAGAAGAAATACAATGACCATATCAAGACCACTGGTGTAGCCAAGGTTAATAAAGAGGCAGGTGAAATCTTTAATGCTGAGATTGGTAAGAAGATTGCAAGAGCTAAGGCTGAGAAAGAGGCATTCATCCAATTCAAGCTTAGAGTTCTTGAGATGAAGTGTAAGTTGGAAGGATTGCTGACAATCACCAACAATACCATTGACAAGATGACTACCAACATTCAGCATCAGAAAGAATACATTAAATCATTTTAATCATGAAGATAATATTAGATGAAAAAGCATGTCTCAAAAAAAAGTTAACCTTGCAGGAAGCACTCATTGCAACAGCTGTAAGCATGGGAAATTTCAAAGGGACCTTTGATAACTTGATTAATAGGCAAGTTCTAGGTATCACAGGACAAAGCATAAACTCTGAATGGGAAAACATCATCAAGGGACTAATTGGCTCTGATGATGATGAAAGACTTGCTGCATTAGCTGTAAAGGTACAGGAATGTTTCCCTAAGCAGAAAATGGTCAATAACTATGGTCAGGAATCACCATTCTATTTCAGATGCAACAAGACTGAGATTAAGAATAAACTCAAGAAGTTCTTGGAAGTATATGGTGAGGTATCTGATGAAGACATCATTGATGCTACCAAGAGATATGTCAACTCCTATGCTCCTAAGGGATACAGAGGCATGAGACTTGCAAAGTATTTCATCTTGAAGGATGACAGGAAACTATCAGCAGATGATGAGGTTCATGTTGAGCAACTTTCAGACTTGGCTACCTTCTTGGAAAATAAGACTGAGGAGAAAGCAGAGGATATTGTTGATGGTGATGATTGGTTAATGAATAGTAGGAACTAACATGGATAAGGAAACATTGAAAGGTATTCTAGACCCATACTACCCTACTCTTCAAGAGATGATGTGCAATCTAAAGGAACATACCATAGGAAGGGATGTAATCAAGGTAATCACATCAGCAGGAACAATAACAATTAGATTATGAGTTTAGTTCAAAGAGTATTACAAAATGCAGAAGAGCGAAGACAAAGGATTCTTAGTGGAAAAGTTAATTGCATACCATCTCCTTTCAAGACCTTTAGATATGACTTTCCGGGAGTGGAATTAGGTACTTATTATTTAGTGTCGGGAAGTGCTAAAGCTTCTAAGTCTAAGATAACAAATTTCTTATTCCTCTATAATACAATCTTATATGCTTATGAACATCCAGAGTTAGTTAAGGTAAAGATATTCTATGCTCTTCTTGAAGAGAAAGCTGAAAATATTACAGGCAAGTTTATTTGCTATTTACTATATAAGCTATCAGGAGGTAAAATAAGGATAGACATTAAGACATTTAAATCTGTAGATGAGGGAAGAATACTTTCTGCTGATATACTTGAGTTATTAAATACTCTTGAATATCAATCTATACTTAATTTTTATGAAGAACATGTAGATTTTATTGTGGATAGGAATCCAACAGGTATCTATCATACATTGGAGAAGTATGCAGAAGCCAATGGAACTATTCATAGGAAGAAAGTAAAAGGGTATGATAAAGAAGTGTTTGACTATTATGAACCAAATAATCCAGAAGAATATGTAATGTGCATTATAGACCATATAGGGTTAGAAATTAGCCGTCCTTAACAGTAATGTTTAGGATTATTAAGGAGCAAAGTCGGTGGATTTTAAGGGTTTTATTAAGTACTTTAGTTTCTGTTTCAATTAATGTAACTTTGTACCATAATTATAAACTATATAAGTATGGAAGATAAAAGTTACATGGAGTATAAAATATGCGCTCCTAGAGACCCAAGGTTTATTCAAATGTTAGTAGATGAATACAACAATACTAATATCTCTCTAAAAGATTTAAGTAAGAAGTATCATACTGATGCTTATTATGAATTTAAAATTCATAATATTCCAATTAGACCTAAGGGTGTGCAGAGAAGTTTAACTAGAATAAATTGTATAACCTTAAATTGGAACTTTGAGTCTATAGAAACAGAAGAACAAGCATATATTACAGGACTATTATTTGCAGATGGATATACTAGTCATATGCAAATAGGTCTAAAATTAAAAAGAAGTGATAAAACATTATTAGAAAGAGTGAAAACTATTTCTCTCCAAATATAACTATTCAAGAACAATCAAATGGTTTTGGTTTTGTAATATCTTCAGATATTGCTTGTAAAAATTTAAAGCAACTTGGAAAAGTTAAAACTGGAGAACCTATACATATTCCTCAAATGAAGGATTCTTTAATTAGACATTTCATTAGAGGTTACTTTGATGGTGATGGTACAATATTTGTCTGTAATAATAATAATGTAAAATTTTTCAAGTCCAATATTTGTTGTGTTACTACAAGTATTCTAGAAGAATTTCAGCAACAGTTACAAGCCAATGACATTTGTTGTACTATTAATAAAGAAAATAGGAAAGGTAAAACAATGAGAGTTCCAGAAGGAACTTGTATTTGTACTTTTGATATGTATAGATTATTCATTCGCAAGAAAGACTCAATAAAAAAGTTTTATCATTATCTTTATGATAATTGCAATATATACATGGAAAGAAAAAGAAAAGTATTTGAAGACAACAAAGAGCTGTTCAATTATATAAGACCTAAGAAAATACCGAGCTAACTTAGTGGATTGCGAAAGGCTACTAAGTAGTGTAGAGCATAGGAGATGAATAAATATAATTCTCCCAAGAGTGTTCCTCACCCTTTTTTACCTAAGGAGGGTGAATATATATGCCGACCTTATGGGAAACCATAAGAACTATAGGATAAAAAGCCTGTAGGATAACAAAGTGTAATCAGCACAGAACGTGGTATGGACTTAAGAAACTCTATCAAAAAATTATCCGAGTATCTTAAGATAGTTCGTAATAAATTCAACTATATACCAGTAGTAGTACAACAGCAAAATTCTGAGAACAACTCACTTGAGGCATTTAAGGCAAATAAAATTCGTCCCTCACAGAAAGGGTTACTGGATTGCCAAGACACCTCACGCGACGCAGACCTATTTTTAGGTATAACTTCACCGTATGCTTGGGAATTAAAAGATTATTTGCATTATGACATAACCAAATTAAAAAGCTATGCAAAATTCTTGGAGGTTGTACAAGGAAGAGATGGAGAAAGTAATGCCATCCTTGGTATGTATTTTGATGGAGCGACAGGATATTATGCACCACTTCCAAAGTATGACAATATTGAGCAACTTAACAAGGTATATCAGTTAATCAAAAATAACCAAGAGAGTGCATCTAAGTAGTTTCCTTGGTTTAACATAGTATAATTTAAAGCAAGTTACCTAGGTCATTTTACCTAAGTATATTTGCAGTCCAATAACAATTTAATTAAAGAGTAGAAGAAAAATGAGTAACATCGTTTTACCTACAGAACGTAGGAAAGCAACAGACTACAACCCTAGGTTGATAGTCCTTTACGGTAAACCCAAAAATGGTAAATCAACAGTAATGGCAAGTCTTGAAAACAATCTTATCATTGACTTGGAAGATGGTTATAGAGCACTGGATGTAATGGCTGTTCAAGCCAGAACTGCTCAAGACATCTTTAAGATTAAGAATCTTATCAAGCAAAAGAATGAGGAGAATGATGGTAAGCCATGCTATCGTTTTATTACTATTGATAATGCAACTAGATTGGAAGAGGCATCTTTAGTTTATGCCGCAGCCCTTTACAGAAAAACCCCTATGGGTTCCAATTATGGCTACAAGAAAGACAAGATTGGGAATATCCTAAAAGACAAGAATGGCAATAAAGTAATTGACCCTAATGCCGATGTTAGACAGCTCCCTAATGGTGCAGGTTATACATATCTTCGTTCTGCCCTTAAAGAGATGATTAATATGTTTAAGCCTTTGTGTGACACACTTATCCTTGTATGTCATGTAAAGGATAAACAAATCAAGAAAAATGATGAAGAGACTACAGAAATGGCAGTCGACTTAGCAGGTAAGACAGGAGATATTATCTGTGGAGAAGCTGATGCTATTGGTTATGTTTATCGTAGAGATAATAAAACTTTCATTTCTTTCGTAGGTGGAGACAATGCTATTAGGGGTTCCCGCCCATTGCATCTTAGAGAGAAAGTATTTCAAGTAGCAGAATCAGATAAGGATGGTAATATCAAGGTAGATATGAGCCAAATATTTTTAGACAATAAATAAAATTAAAACATTATAAACAACAATTTAAAATATCAAGATTATGGAAAAAAGAATTTCATTTGACCAGTTTCAGTCAGTAAAGCGTGTAGCACAGGCATGTAATCCTCTTATTGTAAAGAGAGATAAGATTAAAGAGAAAATTGAGAAACTTGCTAAGGAATATAAGGACTATGATACACAAGTTGCTTCCTTGGAGGCAGGTATTAAGCAGGTAATTGGTTTCCGTGTAGAGGAGCTTGTAAAGAAAGTAATTGAGCCTGGTGTAGATGCTAATGGTCAGCCTAAGAAGACCACCAAGTATCTTCCTACAGACATTGTATCTTATGATGAGCAGCACAAGCAGTTTGTCATTTCCCTTCCTGACCCAGGGAATACTGCAAATCCCTCAGTTGAGAGTGAAAGTACAGAAACTTCAAATGAGGAAAATAAAATGGAAGTCCCAACTGATGTTGCAGAGGAGGAACCTACTACAGATGCACCAATCTTTGAGTAACAAACAATAAATATATTAATAAATATTCACAATTTAAATTTTAAATCAAACAGTTATGATTAACAAAGTAAATTATTGCCTTCTTGCCATTGGCAAGACACAGGAATCAACAGAGACAGCAGAGTTCAAGAAGTATATTGGAGTAGGTTCTTCATTTGTAGTGGCAGTAAACCCTACAAAGAAAGAACTTGAGACAATTTATGGTAGAGAAATGACTAATGACCCTGAATATGTAGTTGACACTGATAATGGCAAGGAAGCACGTATTACATTTGTGGTAAAGACAGACCCTAATACCTGCAATGGTGTTGAATTACTCAACAGAGTAATGTTCACCTTACGTAATACCCCTGCTTATAACAGAGACCAAACTAAAGTACAGGTTATTGATAAGTATGGCAATGTTACATGGACAGATGTTGAGACTGCCAAGGCAGGTAATAAAATCGTTACACCTAATGGTCATGATGCTAAGATTGCCACAGGCTATCGCATGGCATGTGTAGGTGAGGCAGACCTTGTAGGATTTTTGAAGTCTTATCTCTGTGTAGGGGATGTCTTTAACTATGTGAATAGAGCTTGGGTACTGAAAGATGATGCTGAGAATTATGTTTTTGGTCTTGAGCACATCAAAGACTATTTCACAGGTGATTTCTCAGAGATTAAGGAAGCCATCAAGCTTCAACCAAACAATAAGGTAAAGCTTCTCTATGGTGTACGTACAACTGATGAGGGTAAGCAATATCAAGCTGTAGCTACTCGCAATGGTATGGTTCTTCGCAATAGCGCAGGTTCCAATGCTCTCGCTAGATTAGAGAAAGAGCTTGCTAGTGCAAAGGAAGCTGGTAGCTATTCCAATGTAGAATATAAGGTTCAGGAACTTACAGAGTTTGATGTAAAGGCTACAGACCTTTCTTCTGCCCCATCTGAGGATTCTACATCTACAGATGATGACCTTCCTTGGAATTAATTGTAAATAAATAACTTTCAAAGTAATAATCTTATGGTAATAGGTAAAACCTCTCCTAGTACTATTTCAAAGACAGAGATATTCAGTAAGTTCAGTGAGGCGCAGGTATTAAATACTGTGCTTCCTGAAGTTACAGAGATTCCATGTCTCATTAACTCTCCATTAAGAGTTGACAAGCATCCTTCCTTTAGAATATATATGAGTGAGCATAATCACATCAGATATATAGACTATGCAACAAATGACAAGGGAACATTGCTTGAACTATTGTGTAAGTATTGGAATTGCACATTCAATCAAGCATTAGATAAAATCTGCAAACTAATGATAAAGGATGACAATGTGGTCATTAAGCCAAAGCAGATAAAGACCTTCACCAGAAAGGAGACTAATCAGATGTCTAAGATTGAGGTGAAGGTTAGACCTTGGAGAGACTATGACTATGAGTATTGGGAATCCTATGGCATCACTAAGCCATGGTTGAAATATGCAGAGGTTTATCCTATCTCCTATAAGATTATTACCAAGAAAGATCCTACCACAGGTAAGAGTAGCAGATATATCTTCCCAGCAGACAAATATGCTTATGTCTACATAAATAGAAAGGAAGGTAAGTTACAAATGAAAATTTATATGCCATTTAATACGAGAGGTTTTAAATGGTGTTCCAAGGCTGACAAAAGTGTCATAGACTTATGGACTAAAATCCCTGAATATGGGGATAAGGTCATAATATGTAGTTCCATGAAAGATGCATTATGCATTAGTTGCAATCTTCATATACCTACCCTATCCTTACAAGGAGAAGGTTACAGCATGTCTCAGACAGCCACCAATGAGTTAAAGAGAAGGTATAAGAAGATATTCATATCATTTGATACAGACATTCCTGGTAGGCAAGACTCTGCTAAGTTGGCAGAGGAAACAGGTTTCATTAATATAGTTCCTAACCTAAGGGAATGCAAGGACTATAGTGATGCTTTCAAGGCTTATGGAAAAGAATGGTTTGTAAAAACCTTAAAAGACCTATTCAACTAAACTATAGAAACACACTAATCATTAATTTAAAAATATTTTAAAAAGAAATTATTATGGAAAGAGAAATTCTTATCGCAAATACAAAGACACAGAAAAGAAGTAAGATTACTAGTAGTGCAATGACACTTGGTGAGTTGAAGGCAGATTTGCGTGCAAAGGGCATTGATTATACTGATATGACCTTCACTGAGGGAATCTCAAAGACTCAGTTGCTTGATGATGCAACCCAGCTCCCTCAGAATGTAATGTATAAAGGTCAGCCTACCAACAATTTGGTTATTCTTCTTACCAACACTAAGAAGAAGATTGCTTCTGGTGCAATCAATAGAAAGGAAGCTTATACACTCATCAAGGAGGCTGGATTACAAGAAGCAGTAAAAACTAAGTTTGGCAAGAACTTTACACAGGTATCTACAGAAGATTTGATTCATACATTAATGGAAAATGGTGTAAAGATATATGATACTACACCAAAAGAGGTTTCTAAAGAAGAGCCTAAGGAGGAAGCTTCTACTGAGGAAGAATCAAAGGATATAGAAGAGGAGGATGAGTACTATGAGGACGAGGATAATTATACCCTAAAGGATTTCATTGCTCAAGTATGCCCAGATACTATCGAGGATACACTTGTCATACATATTGCATCTCTTGCAAAAAACAATGCCATTAGTGTAGATGAACTTCAAGAGTTGAAGAATGACATTGACAATATCATTAATCTTCTCAATAAGAAGGAAAAGCAGGTTTCAAATCCTGTAAGTACATCTGATGGTAACATCAATGATGATGATATTGATGACATGATTAATGACATCATGTAATCTGACTGTTTGGTATTTTGATTGTATAGGGAGTAGAGATTAAGTTCTTTACTCCCTTTTATTTTAACTTAAAACAATATCATTATGCAATACACAATCAATCAACTATACCAGCATATTTACGAAAAGGTAGATAACATCTATGATATATTCAAGGGATTCTTTGGCGAAAATAATGTAGATTTACAGTACACAATTGCTAGAAATACAGTAATATCATACATTATAGCTGAACTACAGCGTAAGAATGTAGACCTAGACCTTAAAGACCAAGAATATAATACAAGCTATGATGTTCCTGATAGTGCTCTAGAGTCTCTGGAAGCCTTCTTTGCTCTGAATAAATCAATTATCTATGTATGGTGGAACAGGGTTAAAATTACCAATGAGAACAATAAGTCTGTCACTATCCAAGACCTTTATGCAAAGATTGAGGTGCAAATGAATGGCAGAATTCCTTATGAGAATCATGGATTTCTTCTTAATAGAGCTACTTATAGCAAAGAACAGTTCCTAAGTGACTATATGCATAGTCATATCTGTAAAATACCTAAAGACGATTTTACTAAATTTGAGAAGCCATGCCTAGGTACTGGACCTATTAATGGTACCATTATGACATTAAAGAATGATTATGATGAGGTTACTTGGATGCTATTCTGTGATGAGTTATCCTTGTATGTTACAGTAGAGTCTTTAACAGGAAGACCTTATAAATATCTAGAACATATAGGAGGCAGAGAAAGGCTTTATAGATACAATGGCTTTAATTTTACCAATAATGCGTATGCTGAAAAATTCTATATATGTTTCTCTAAGGAGGACTTTATAAAATTTATCAAGTATTATCTACAGAAAGGACATTTATCTATTACCTATAAGAATGGCAAGTACTCATGTGGTATGCCATATTATGAATATATCATAGATATTAGTAATGCATTCATTGATTATTACAATGCTTATCTTATAGGTAAAGAGAATTCAGATAGACTGTTTAACTGTGGTATACTTAACTGTGTATTATTTGTCAATGGTAAATTCTATAGGAATGAAAATACTACTTGTAGAAATCTAGATAGATATAGGAATAACTTCGTTCTTAACTTTAAAGGCAAGGATATATATACAACCATTACAGAGGATGCAGAAAGCGAGAGTACTTTAACTACTGTCATAGATAATGATATAGCTATGTATATCCTGAAATCAATTCTTAGAATAATTAATTTTAGATACAATAAAAATGAATATAAATTCACAACAGCAGGAACCAACCAAGGAACTTCCACAGTTAAAGAAAGGATCAGCTACCTATAAGCTCATTGTTCCTGAGAAGGTAGAAGAGAAGATTAGGTATCTACTTAGGAAGTTCCCATCTACAGAATGGTCTGGAGTATTATTTATCAAGCATACAGGTTCCTTTGAAAACAATGATTTGATTATCACCTGTGAAGACCTATATCCTATGGATTTAGGTACATCAGGTTGGACAGAGTTCAAGATGAATGAGGATGTATCAGCTTATATGGCTGAAAACATAGAGCTGTTTGATTGTGATGTAGCATTAGTGCATTAACTTGTGAGTGCACATTAAATTGGGTGAATTGCTGGAAACTGGTTGACAAACCACAATCAGCAGCCAAGCTTAGTGGATTAAAATCCCTTTGAAGGTTCAACGACTAACGAATATTTATTGTAATTAACAAGCCTAGAGTTTGATATGAATAAAGTAGAAAAAGCAACATTAGTTGGTTTAGTACTAGGAGACGGTCATATAGACTGTTCTAAGAATAAAGGTATATATACAAATTCTGCAATAACATTTATTCATTGTAAAAAACAAAAAGAATATTTAGAATGGAAAGCAGATTTGTTATGTAAAATATTTGGAGGTAATAAACCAAAAGTTATTGAGTTTACTAATAATGGGTATAATGGAGTAAAAATGATGAAATCTAATAAATATTTTAGAGTACTCCATAAATATCTATATAAAAATGGCAGAAAAACCATACCATTAAAAGCATTAAATCGTTTAACACCATTAGCATTAGCAATATGGTGGATGGATGATGGGTGTTTGTTTGCTAAAAAAAGAAATAATAAAATACATGCTTGGGAACTTTATCTTAATACTTATTTATCAGATGAAGAAAATCAAATAATTATTAATTATTTTCAGCAAAGATGGAATATATTATGGAAGATAAACCATGATAAAGGACGTAGTAGATTAAGATGTTCTACTAAAGAAGGTAGAAAATTTCTTAATATAATACGTCCTATAGTAAACAAGATACAATGTATGCAATATAAAGTTATAAATATTTGACACGAGTGCCCAACCCTACAGATTATTTCGTAGGTGATGATATAGTCTGAACTTGTTTATATTTGTCATAGGAAGGATGATTTACTCTTTGTAAAAATCTATCATGCTTCCTTTTATAATAAAATGGAAGATGCTCGTAGCATTGAAATAATCTATAAGTATCTTTTTTACGTGCAAAAGATAAAGAAGGTATGGAATCATATTGATGTATATGCTTCTTATCTATCTTTAGATGTTCACATATCCCTTCAAGAATAGCATGGGTACCTCTAATATTAATATACATTGTATTATCTTGACATAAGACTCCTGAGGATTTTCGTACAGAATCTTGTATATGAATAGAACCATCTGCATCAAATAAGCCAATGATGAAAGCATCTCTAAATTGCTTTGGAATATTTGGGATAATGTTAGGTAGTGTAAAACTCTTTTTAGGAGTAATACCATACTTCATAATATCATGTACAATCTGAGGAGTACTAAAAGCTAATCTAGCATGATGAATTATCTTAGATTTATCAAAACCTGATGGTCTTCTTATTTCTAATATTTTATGTGTGTTACCAATTTCTGATTTTATGAACTCCAATATAGCCTTATCTTCCCACTTAACAGTGATAGTTAAGGTTATTGTTGGTCCATACTTTGCAGGAACTAGAGCACCATCAGCAGCAATGAAACCTAAGATATAGGCTTTAGCATAGGTATCTATAGTTTCAAAGTAATGAATATTCCCAGGATCAGGTCTAAATTTTAATCCTAGACTACGGATATAGCTAGATACTGTGACTGCATTTAAATTCAGAATCTTAGAGATTTGGGTAGGAGTATTCCCTTCATGTAATAATATACCAATTTGTTGCTTTACTTCATCTGTAATAACACAATTTGGATGAGCATTTATAAATACTCCTTCTCGTCTTAATAGCTTCCTAATACACTGAGCATCATTATCAATATTAGAAGAATTAAGGAGTCTAGCTATATTAGCACAAGTATTACCTTGTTTATAGCTTTCAAGAATAAAATCCTTTTGGTTTTCAAATTTAAATCTACTCATAATTTTATTATTTATTATGAACAAAATACAGAAAAATCATGAATAAGTGAACATTCTAAAATATACGCTAATGCAAACTAATTTTATTATTAAGAACAAGATTCCTAGGATAAAGAGCCTAGGAGATAACATAACGTCGCATCACAATCTCGGAGCATTTCTGAGCAGCCAAGACATTAAGATGGTGCAGCAAGAAGGCAATGATACCAACTGCTTTGTATCTCTTGTTGTTGATACTCCAGGAAACTATGTAGCTATTGTAACTAGGAAAGTTCAAACTAAGTCTAAGATTACTGTTAAGAATCTAGGAACATCTTATGAGTTCTTTGGAGAAGGAAGCAAGACTATTACCAAAGAGAACTCTGAGATTACAAAGGTAATTGATAAGGAATTTATTGAATACTTTGACCTTAAGGTAGAAAGGCATGAGGTTATTAACAATCTTGCTTATCTTGATGATAGATTTGATGAAATAGAGAAGAAGAAAGTTTCAATAAAGAACAATAATCTTGGACTACCTTTTTATAGTAGCAAAGAAAATAATCAACCTAAGTTCCAATTAGGTGATGGAAACTATGATGATTTCAGAAGCTATCTACATAGAGATAACAATAAGGAAATCACAGGTAAGGAATTAGATTTATTTAATCAAGAACAGGATGAGTTATCTAAAGAAGACAATGATAAGTTAAATGAGGTTGCTAGCTCCAACTGGAAGCCAGATCCTAAGAAAGTTCATAGAGCTGTATGCAATATGGTCACATGCAACCTCATCATTAATCCTGATAAGTTCGACTTGAAGCAATGGATTCATAAGCACATGGTGAATGTATATGAGAGAATTTTCAATGATACACAATCCAATACTTATGAGAATGTGAATGCCTTTGCAGAATGGAGAGATTTCATCACTCAATTCACAATGGATTACTTTGATGTATCTGATGCTCCAGATGAACTGCTAGATAATTGGGATGTCCTCATGAGCACAATAGCCATAGCCATCTATGGTGAGCTTAGTAAATATGCTAATGAGAATATATACATTCAATCTTATCAAGATGCTATTGAACACTATATAGTACAATAATTATGGAAACAAATACAATAGATAATATTCTTAATGACTTGGGAATGAATACTACTCCTACTACACCTCCTACAGAAGCTACTTCTACAGAGAATGTTTCCAGTACTTTCTCTAATGAAGACATTAATGATATTCTAGAAGATAATGGCTTTTCAGAAGAAGGAATACAAGATGCTGTATTTGAAGAAGAAGATTCTGAGGAAGAAAGGGAGAATACCCAAGATTTAAGTAATACTGGCCAAGATGATGAAATGGAACATCAGCTTTATCAACAAGCTTTGGAAGAAGTAGACTCTGAAGTAAATGGTGATTCTGAGGATGCTACTCCTACAGAGGAACATGAAATCTCTGAGAATGATAAGATTCCTTTGAACTCTCCTACCCTACTTATTGATGAAGCCACATCTCGGTTCTCAGGTGCTGAATGGTTCAATGAGATACAGAAAGCTAGAATCATAGTAGCTGGATGTGGAGGTATCGGCAGCAACTTAATATTCCAACTAGCAAGAATGGTACCGGCTAATATTACCATCTATGATGATGATGTGGTAGAGATGGTTAATATGGCAGGGCAGTTATATAGCTATAGTGATATGGGTAAAGCAAAGGTTGATGCCATAGCTGATATGATAACTTCTTATTCCTCAATGCGACAAGTTAATGCTATTAAGGAAAAGTTTACTAGTCTTACTGAGGCAGGAGATATTATGATGTGTGGCTTTGATAATATGTCTGCAAGAAAGACATTCTTTAACTCTTGGTATGAGCATATTAAGAATAAAAGTAAGGAAGAAAGGACTAGGTGCTTACTGCTTGATGGCCGTCTTAGCATGGATACCTTACAGATATTCTGTATAAGAGGTGATGATACTTATAACATCAATAGGTATCAAAGTAATTTTCTTTTCTCAGACTATCTAGCGGATGCTACAGTATGTTCCATGAAACAGACTACTTATCTAGCCTGTATGATTGGCTCATTGATGGTAAATCTCTTTACTAATTTTGTAGCTAATTCCTTAAATCCAGTCATTCCTTATGACTTACCTTTCTTTACAGAGTATGATGCACAGAATATGATATTTAAGACAGAAAGCTAATGAGAGATTTACAATTTATTATACATAATTGCTTTGAGGATACTTATCATACTAGATGCTATGCTCCCCCATATCCAGACTGTCCTAATGGGAAATTGGCAAACTTAATTGTTCCTATAGAGGATTCCTTTGAGATGCCTGTATTTACCCTCAGGGCTTTAAAGCCAGATGTCAACTATATAGTAGCAGATTTACAGGATATTGGTAATCGTACGGGATATAAATCCTTAGATACTGGAGTTAGGGATATTCTAACAACTGACTTTGTAAATAATAGGTTAGTAGAGCTTAACACTAAGGTAGGAGAGCCTAAATATTATGGTACTTATGGTGCTATATTTGACAAGGATTTCAATCTAACAATGGCTATCTTATGGAAAATGCAAAGGTATATTGTTGAAGATGATAAGAAATATCCTTATAAATTCAGATATAAGTTTGTTGAACCAATCCTAAGGGTCAATCCACAGGTATTTATCAATAGAAGTAATTCTGTTGAGAGGTATATCATCAACAAAATCTTGTCATCTGCTGTCCTGAACTATAGTATTGACAGACCTAGACTATCAAAAATCTATGTTGATGATAGCAATCCTTATTCTATATTTAGGTTAAAAGTAGAGATTGGTACATTTCCTTCCTTTTATATAAAGAAACCTGATGTTCCATCAATTTCAACCACCAATGAAAAGTTACTAAAGGTAGCGTTTGATAATATAGAGGACATAATAGAATGACAATACAGGAATACTTTGGAGATTGGTGTAAGGTCATAAACTTAACAGAAGCTGAGAGAATAATCAAGAGATTAGCTAGCTCAAAACAAGTTGTTTGCCCTCAGATAAAAGACATTTTTAGAGCTTTTACTCTTTGTTCATTGCATGATTTGAAGGCTGTTATAGTTGGAATGGATCCATATCCAGACCTAATAAAAGGCAAGCCTAGGGCTACAGGAATAGCTTTTGGAAATTCATGGGATACCTTAGAAGAAAACTATTCCCCATCCTTAGATGTGCTAAAAGAGTCAGTAATAGACTACTCTATGCCACATGAAAGAATTACCTTTGACCCAAGTTTGGAGAAGTGGGAAGAACAGGGAGTGTTGATGCTAAACTCGGCACTCTCTTGCTTTGCGAGCAAAATAGGCTCACATGCACTCATGTGGAGACCTTTCATAAAATCCTTTCTCACTAAACTTTCCAACTATGACAGTGGCATTGTCTATGTATTAATGGGTACTGAGGCACAAAGCTTTGAGTCTTGTATTAATGCCAAGTATAACCATATAATAAAAACAAAGCATCCGTCATGGTATGCAAGAAATCACATCAAAATGCCTTCTGACTTATGGAATCAAATAAACAAGATACTTATAGGTCATTATGGCTATGGTGTTGAATGGTATAAAGAGTATAAATTTAAAAATGAACAAGAAGAAAATGAAAAAGTATTTTATGCAGGGAACTGCTGAAGAGTTAAAGTTTGGGGATATGATAGTCCTTGATTTGTCAGAAGACTTAAAAAATGGTCATGTAAAGCATCATCACTTGGAGTGCAAGTTCATTCCTCAAATTGTACCTTTGCTTGTAGAGGAAGGTGTCATTGAGGTGAAGAATGTAAGAAGGTCAAAGGAAGAGCCTAAACCAAAACTGAAAGAGCAGCCTCTAGACTTTACTGATGACTGTTCTATGATTGAAGAGCTTGTAAAGGCTAATCAGAACTTGGAGCATAGGGTGTATGACTTGGAGAAAAAAGTCTCTAACTTAATTTCTACAGTAGTTTATCTACAGACAATGGTTGGTCTAAAGTTAAAGGTAAATACCAAGGCAAATGCAAAGTAAGGTAGAAAATAAGAAGATAATGAATGCCTCTCCCTTAGAGTATGATGGTATCTCCTTTAAATCAAAGTTAGAGAAGATGGCTTATCAAACTCTAAAGGAGCAAGGCTTTCCTGTTGAATATGAACCTAAGAAATTCATTATATGGGAAGGCTTTAGACCAAATGTCCCTTTTTATAATAAAGATACTTGTACAAGAATGCTAAAGTTGGATAGTAAAAAGGTAATTGATATTTCCTATACACCAGACCTAATGTTTGAATATAACAAGCATCTTATTATTATAGAAATGAAGGGCTTTGAGAATAATACCTATCCTTTAAAGAAAAAGATATTTAGGAAATGGCTTGAAACAAACTATCCAAGTAGTATTTACTTTGAGATTTTTACCAAGAAGCAACTTCTACAGGCTATAGACATTATCAAATCTCTGGCATGAAATACAAAGCATAATAAAAATAACAATGGAAATACCAAAAGAATTAAGTGATATATCACTACAAATATCAGAGCCTGAGTACAGGCAGAGACCCGAGTTATCATATAGTACATTGTCTAGATATGAGTCTCTAGGTTTTAATGGTCTAGACCATCTGTTTGATAAGTTAGATACTCCTTCCCTTACCCATGGAAGCATTGTTGATACCTTGCTTACAGGTGGAATGGATGAGTTCAATGACTTATATACTGTATTGGATATTAATATTTCTGACAGTGGTGTAGATATTTGTAAGAAACTAAGTTCCTTATATGGAAGTTGGCATCATACTTTTCAAGAGATTCCAGAGTACATTGTATCACAAGTAGCAAAGGAATTAGACTTTTGGAAGGCAGACAAATGGGATAAGAGGAGGTACCAAGAAGTATTGAAAACAGGTAATGTCGCTGAGTATTATTCTGCATTAGTCAATAATGACAAGAAACTAATCAGTACACAGGAATACAATGATGCACTTGCATGTGTCAGAGCATTGAAAACCTCACCTGCTACACAAGGACTTTTTGCAGACAATGATGAGATGTCACCTGTAAGAAGATATTATCAGTTAAAGTTTGCTGCCAAGTTTGAAGGTGTAGGTTATAGAGGGATGATGGATTTAGTAATAGTAAATTATGAGGATAAAGTAATATATCCTTATGATCTTAAGACTTGTAGTTGTCCAGAATGGGAATTTATGTCTAATTTTGTAAAGTTCCACTATTACACTCAGGGACGTTTATACTGGAGGTTGTTGAAGGCAAACCTTATGGCTGATGAGTACTTCAAGGACTTTAAGTTAGAGAACTTTAAATTTATAGTTATTAACAAGAAGACCCTTACTCCATTAGTGTGGGAGTTTCCTCTTACTCAGTCTAAAGGCACTCTCATTGATAAATATGGCAATGAGCATAGAGACCCATTTGAGATAGGTAAGGAACTGCAAGGTTACTTGAACCTAAGACCAAGAGTCCCTAATGGAATAGATATAGATGGTGTAAACACTATTGATTGTCTAAAGCTAAAAGAAGAAGTACAAAAGGATAGTTTAGATTCTATTCTAGATGCACCTTGGAGACAATAATACATTATATATAAATATTTTTAATTGTTTAATAAATAGGAAATGTTGATAAAGAAAAGAGATGGCTCCCAGGAGGAGTTTGACCCTAAGAAGATAGAGACAGCTATCTACAAGGCATTTGAGGCTGTCTATAATAAAGGGGCTTGGAAAGATGCTAAGGATAGGATTTCCCAATTCATCAAGAGCTTTGATGGTTGGGAGGAAAAAAACCTTACTGTAGAAAGAGTACAAAATAAAGTAGAAAAATATCTTTGTACTCATGGTTTCTATAAAGTAGGCAAAGCTTATATGCTCTATAGGGAGCAACATAAACAGGTAAGAGTTATTAAGGATAAGTTACAGTACATTCATAAATACACTAATTCAAAGGATTCTGCAACTAATCTGTCAAATACTGACAGTAATGCCAATGCTAACCAAAAGAATGCTGCTACCCTGGAAGGAGAATTGTACAAAGATACTAATAGGCTGGTACAGAGAGCATTGATGAAGGAACTCCTTGCTGAGATTAATTCACCCTACAAAGACCAGTATATAGAAGATTTGGAGCATCATATTATATATCAGCATGATGAGACTGGTGGCTTGAAGCCATATTGTAGTGCTTATACATTATATCCTCTTCTAATTGATGGTACGTCCAATGTGGATGGCACAAAAAATCATGCACCAAAGCACCTTAGTTCCTTCTGTGGTCAATTTCAAAACCTTGTGTTCTTGCTTTCTGCACAGAAAAAGGGGGCAGGTGCCTATGGGGAATTCTTTAATTTCTTCTCTTATTTCTGTGAAAAGGAATGGGGAAAGAACTATTACAGAAAGGCAGATGTAGTAGTTACTAATGAGCATTGCTTGGAACAAAGAACTATTGGGCAAATCATTGACCAATACTTTCAATCAGTAACCCATTATATCAATCAACCTGCTGGCAATAGAGGGTATCAATCACCCTTTACTAACTTCAATGTATTTGATAGTTATTATTGGCATACCATGTTTGATGACTTCTACTTCCCAGATGGTACACAACCTCATTGGGAAGCAGTGAATTGGTTGCAAAAGAGATACATGAAATGGCTTAATAAAGAAAGGACAAAGACCTTGTTAACCTTTCCTGTAATGACTGTATGCTGCCTTACAGATGGTAAAGATGTTTTGGACAAAGAATATAAGGATTTTGTCACTACCCAATGGGCAGAGGGAGATTCATTCTTCCTATACCTTTCAGAGAATGCAGATAGTATCTCTTCTTGCTGTAGATTACGCAATGAGATTACAGAGAATACCTTTTCATCAACAACAGGACTTACAGGTGTTCAGACAGGTTCTTGTAATGTGATGACCCTCAATCTTAATAGGATTGTGCAAGATTGGTATAAAACCCAACAAGGTCCAAGAGAGGATAAAGACAAACTTTCTGTAGTTTATGCTTCCGAAGAATGGGGATTGGCAAGATACCTCAAGAAGATTCTCAATAGGGTATATAGCTATCAGAAAGCATACAAGACCGGTCTCTACAAAATGGATGCACAAGGTATGTTCCCTCAGACAAAGGCAGGTTACATTAATTTGGATAAGCTATATTGTACCATCGGTGTCAATGGTCTTAATGAGGCTGCTAAATTCCTAGACCTGAATGTAAGCAACAATAAGGAATACATGGACTTTGCTTCTTGGATCCTTGGTATTATTAAGCAATATAACAAGCAGCATTCTGAAAAGAAATTCAAGTACAACTTAGAATTAGTGCCAGCAGAGTCTCTTGGTGTAAAGAACTATAACTGGGACAAAAAGGATGGTTACATTGTACCAGAGGATGAGAATTTATATAACTCCTACATCTATGAAGCACATGATAATACATCTATTCTTGATAAGATAGCTATGCAAGGAGGACAGATTGCTAAGTCAATAGACGGAGGTTTTAAATTACGCTTGGCTTCCTAATTACAGTAATGTAATTACAATAAACCCTGAATATGCTGGGACACCCTTAGAGCCTTACTTACCAAAGAGTGAGAATAGTAAGGATTGGGCAATCAGCAGGGACAGACTTAAAAAGTAAGCCCTCATCGACTACCAAGGGGCATCCTACTGATAAGAGGATGAAGGTATAGTCAAAACCCAAATTTATTTATAATATGGAAAGTAAAAGAAAAATGTTAAAAGGAAAACAAAGAGTTTGTCCTCAGTGTGGAAAGGTTCATACTTTTATATGTAAAGATAATTATTGTGAAAAACATTATTATCAATTACATAGATATGGATATTTCTTAGATAATAGTCCTAGAAGTATATATGACCCTAATGAGTATAGAATTGAAGGAGATGTTACTTATATATCTGTTTATGACAAAAGAGGTATAAAATTAGATAAAGAAGTAATCATTGATACTAAAAACATACCTATGATTTTGAAATATAAAGTATATATAAGAATTTCAAGTAAAGGTAATCTTCCTTATGCTTATTGCAATATTGCAAGAAATATAAAGATGAAGATTCATCAAATGATTTGTCCTTCAATTAAAACTGTTGACCACATCAATGGTAATACTCTTGATAATAGAGAATGTAACCTAAGGGAAGCAGATATGACTAAACAGAATTTAAATAAAATTACAACCAAAGGAATACAGAAGCAAGTATATACTTATGGAGGTAAAAAGGAAATAACAGGGTATGCTGCTACAATGGGATATAAGGGAAAAAGGTATTTGTCAAAATATTACAAAACTTTGGAAGAGGCAATGTATTATAGATATTTATTATTACAACTTCTACCATTTAAAACAAATTACGATACCTCCTTTATGAGTTCTCTTTCTCAGAGTCAGAAGAATATTATAAATAGAGATTTTGAAAATAGATTTAAAAATCGGGTATTATGAGCAAGCGTCTCATTTAAATTTAGAGGATAATCTTGACAAGGAGCAATATACCAAGTTACTGGAGTATGCAGTACAAGTTGGCAATAATTATATTACCTTCAATGTACCTCAGACCCAATGTGATGATTGTGGTTTCATAGCAAAGCATCCTTTTAATAAATGTCCTAAATGTGGCAGCAAAAATGTTACTATATGGACAAGGATAATAGGATTCCTACGTCCTTTAAAGGCATGGTCTAAGGAGAGGTATGAGGAAGGACTTAAAAGAATGTTTGCTAAAAAAGAAGATGTATGCTAAAGTATTTATATTATAAAGAAGTATTTGCCGAAGTACCCTCAGAGATTACTCTGGGGGTATCTATTTCTGGTTGTGTCATACATTGCCAAGGATGTCACTCAAGAGAATTATGGGAAGATAAAGGAATCCCTTTAACTATTGGAGAACTACAAAGACTCCTAGATAATCATAAGGGAGTTACTTGCTTACTACTCCTTGGAGGAGAGCATGACATTGACTCCCTTATAGAGTTGTTTCAATATGCTTATAAAAAAGTAAAGACAGCATGGTATTGTGGGCTAGACTTAATACCTAGAGATAAGATAGGTATCCTGCAATACTTAGATTGGATTAAGCTTGGACATTATGATCAAGAATTAGGGGGACTAGTATCTCCTACTACCAATCAGAGATTCTATAAGGTCAATCATCAAGGAGATGGTTGGTCATTAATTAATGAAACATATAAATTTAACAACAAAGAAAAGACAAATGAAGATTAAGATATTAGAAAAGGTAGCTGGCTGTATGCCAGAAATTATTAAGGTTGGTGATTGGGTTGACCTTATGACTGCTGAGGAATATACATTCAAGTGTCCTCATGCAAAGATGCTACATAAGCAGAAGAATGAGGAGGAAAAGAAGATTGACAGATATAGGGATGTAATGTTTACCTATGGCTTGATGGAGTTAGGTGTTGCCATGCAATTACCAAAAGGATATGAAGCTATTGTTGCCCCACGTAGTTCAACATTCAAGAAATGGGGAATTATGGAAAGTAACTCGATGGGCATCATAGATGGTAGTTACTGTGGGAATGATGATACTTGGAAGTTCCCTTGTATTGCTACTAGAAACATTACTATCCCTAAGGGTACACCTATCTGCCAGTTCAGAATACAATTGTCTCAGAAGGCTACTATGTGGCAGAAGATTAAGTGGTTCTTCTCATCAAAGATTGAGCTTGTCAAGGTAGATAATCTTGATGGAGAGAATAGAGGGGGTATTGGTACTGGCTCTGATAAGTATAGAACTAAACAATAAACTATGATTATAGTAATATTAGACTATAATGTTGGTGAGGTTATCATCAAGAATGTTCCTAAGGAATATGAGGAACTGAATGGTGATGATATTCTCACCAACATGGGATATAAAATGAGCAATACCAACTATATGATAGCTGACAATGAACTTGATGTTCATATTGATACTAAGGATTGCTCAAGTAAGTTAACTTTAAAATAAAAAATATGATTAAAAAGACATTATATAAACTATTGGATATTCACCCTAATGCCATGTCCTTTCAAAGTAGCATGGACTTGACTGAACTTCCTATTGTGACATTCTACCAAGGAAACAAGAAAATCAACTTTTTGCTAGATACAGGAGCCACTTGCTGCACCATTGATGAAACCTATTTGAAAGAACTCAAGTATACAATGCTTGACATGGAAACCAATCAATATGGCATAGATGGACAGAAGGTTACATGCAAGACCTGTAACATAGATATTACTTACAAGGATAAGGGTTATCATTGTCCATGCATTGTCAGGGATTTGAGTGACATTATCAAGAGTATAAAGCAAGAAAGTGGTATTACATTGCATGGTATCATAGGAACCAATTTCTTTAGTTCTTTTGACTATGTGTTGGATTTTGAGAAATATATAGCTTATAGTAAGAAATAATATGATATATTTGGTAAGTGCTAATCAACAACTATTTGAAAGTGAGGTCTATAAAACTATCTCGGTAGAAGAGTCTCTTGCCATTATGAAAGATTGGAAAATGATTCAGTTTGACACTGAAACCACTGGTCTTGATGGACACATAGACAGTAGTCTAATGTGGCAGTTTGGTAATATAGAGGAAACTATTCAAATAGTTGTTGATACTTCTACTATAGATGTAAAACTGTACAAAGATAAATTAGAGAGTTCCTTTATTATTGGTACTAACTTAGGCTTTGATTGTAAGTTTGGCTTCAAGGAAGGTATTATATTAAGAAAAGTATATGACCTAATGATTATTGAGCAATTACTCTATTTAGGTTTTCCTAACTTTATGATTGGTGCTTCCCAAGATATAATAGATTCTTATTGTCAAGCTGTAGATGAATGTTCCAGTTGGAGTAACATGAACTCCAAGCAAAAAAGTGAATATATTCAAGCTGTTGTGCCAGAAGTATCAGACTTTATCACTCATCATAGTGGCGTAGGATTGAAAGCTATGTGTTATAGATACCTTGGGGAAGAGATGGACAAAACTGTAAGAGGTGAAATTATCTGGAGGGGTATAGATGATAGAACAGTACTCTATGGTGCTGGAGATGTTAAGCCTCTATATAGAATAATGCAGAAGCAACTTGCAATCCTTAGACAAAGAAATATGATAAAAGCAGCTAAAGTAGAATGTGACTTTGTTCCCATCAAAGCATATTTTGAATGGTGTGGAGTCCACATGAATGAAGCATTATGGAAGCAAAAAATGCAACAGGATGAACTAAAGAGAGATACAGCTTTACAAAAGCTAAATGACTTTGTTGTTAACTTTGGGGATAAAAAGTTCTTTAAGGTTAATCTTGAAGGAGACTTATGGTCTGGTTATGATACTACACCTAAATGTACTATCAATTGGAATAGTACTTCCCAAATTATTCCTTTTCTTACAGCCTTAGGATTCAATTGCAGAGGTATTGATAAGAAAACTAAGGAAGAGAAAGACAGTATTGATGCCTCTGTATTAAAACCTCAAAGAGATATTAATCCTGAATTTTATGATACCTATCTAGCCTATTCAGAAGCTAACAAAGTATGTACTACTTATGGACAAAATTATCTCAATGCAATTAATCCTTTAACAGGAAGAGTACATACAACCTTCCGAGCACTTGGGACAGACACAGGAAGGCTTGCATGTGGCTCCCAACAACAGAATGCGTCCTTAGCAAAGCTAAAAGGATTACCATTGAAAACTCCTAAAGACACTAAACTGAAATGTGCATATCCCCAGTTACAGAACCTTCCTGCTGATGAAATTACAAGAGCTTGTTTCTGTGCAGAGAAAGGCAATGTCTGGATTTCTAGGGACTACAAAGGAGAAGAAAGTGTTTTGATGGCAGATTTCTCACAAGATAAAGCTATGCTGAATGTATTCCTTAAAGGGGAAGATATGCATAGTACAGTAGCATATATGTTATATGTAGATGATATTCCTAGAGATACCCCCATTAAGGATATTAAGAAACTATATAAGCATCTTAGACAAGAAGCTAAGGGACCAGAGTGAACAACATTGCTCCATTAGATAGGAATATCTAATGAAAAATCTCGAATATGCGGGAAAACTTCAATACTTATATATTACTAAAGTAGTAGGTGTAATTCCCTATGATTTAAAGTAAAAAGATATGTAAGTGAAACAATCCGCAGACACTATTAATAATAGGGTTTCAGAGACTACCAAGAGATACCCCAACTTAAAGTGGGTAATGGTATAGTCCAAATTAATTATTAGATTATGAAAAAGACAAATAAAATTAAAGTCAATAGTGATTATGCTGAAATAATCATTACTAGAAAAACAGGTGAAGTATGTGTTTTTAAAGTAGATATTGAAGATTTACCTTTATTATCTAGATATAACTGGGTAGTACAAGAAAAAGACTCTAAGGTTGGTTATGGTAAATATTATGCACTAGCAAACCTCAAAGTTAATGGTAAGCACACTACTATAAAGATGCACAATCTTTTATGTCCTTCTAGACCTCATGAATTAGTTGATCATATAAATAGAGATACTCAAGATAATAGAAAATGTAATTTAAGAACAGTTGATGCAAGATTGAGTTCTTATAATACTAATTGGAATCACGGTAAATTAAATATTAGAGGAGTATATTCAAGACATGAAGGAAAATATTATGCAGTGCTCAGTACCCATATTGCAGGTAAATATAGAGTATTGCAGACAAAACAATTTGATACTCTTGAAGAAGCAAGCTTTGCAAGATATGTACTAGCTTGCAAATGTATGCCAATTATACCCCCTAATACAGATATGTCTTGGAGAGGTAAATTAGATAATATTACAATGTCTAATATCTATAAATATACCACAACTAAATTTAAAAGTTTCATAATCAATTAATTTGTTTGTTTTGCCTATGCAGGTAATGATAGTACCTTAGTTCAGCAATATGGTATGACTCCAGAGAAAGCAAAGAGTATTTATGATAACTATATGAAGGGTTTTCCTGGAATAGCTAAGTTTCAATCCACACAGAAGAAATTTGTAGTAAACAATGGATATATTCTTATCTCCCCTGTAACGGGACATAAGTCTTATTGGTGGGATTGGAAATATTGGAAGAAAGTGCAGCAATCTTTTGACTCAAAGTTTTGGGAAGAGTATAAAGCCTATCATAAAGGTACAGGAGATAACATTGCAAAGAAGGTATCTACCCATTTTAAAGCAAAAACAAAGTATGAAAAGAATGCTTGCAACAGTCCTCTTCAAGGTTCAGGGGCAATTATCTTCAAGATATTCTGTAAAATGCTCTTTGATTGGGTTGTAGACAATGGATACTTTAATGTTATAAAATTCTGTATTCCAGTGCATGATGAATTGAATATAGAATGTCCAAAGGAACTACAAGATATTGCAGATGCTAAATTGGGAGAGGTAATGAGGGAGGCAGCAAAACCTTTCCTCAAAACTCTAGTATTGGATTCAGATAGTGAAATTTCAGATCATTGGGTTCATTAAACTATAATTATGAAAGTAACAGAAGAAGAATTAATAGAGATATGGCACTACTTTCAGTATTGTTGCCTGCCATCAATCATTATGGCAAGATATGCCTATCTTGACTATATTGAAGACATCAAGAAAGACAAAGTATTATATAGACATGAAATGAAGCAAGTCATCAACAAGATAGGTAAATACCTAGAAACCTTACCTAACAAGTTGATGGATGTCAATACTCAGAATGTAAGGTATATGAATATACTTGGTGACAATATTGATGAGCAGTTTGATAATGAGACAGAGGAATTGCATAGAGCAATTTACATATCATTCAGAAATGCCAAGTGGGAACATGCTAAGAGTCTTGCAGCTCTTCATTTTATCCTTACCATGATGGATATAGCTTCTGCTACCTTCATCCAGTGTTGCAAGGACTTGAAGAATCTCTCTGGCAAGGATGCTACAGAGGCATTCCATATATATGACTTGTCAGAGACAGAAGATAGCTGGCTCAAGATAGTAAGGAAAGCCAATATTCTCCTTGACAATAGGAAGAAAACAGAGCCAGTAGACTTGAATAATATTAGGTGTACCAAGGCAGTAGATGCACTAAGGAACAAACTCTCTGACATAGAAACCCTAAGGATAGCCATGGAGAAATCCTATCCTTGGAGTCCTAATTACAAGGAGGGTGTTCCTTATGAGCAATCTGCTGACTATATGATAGTACACCATGAAGATAATGAAGCTAAGAAAATAATTTAAACATAAGATTATGCTGATAGAAGTAAAAACCAAGGTAGCTTGGAAGATTGACAATAAGATAAAGAAGAAACTTGAGACTTATACCATTGACAAGGAAATCTTTGCTGAGGCAGAGTATGTAGTGATGAAGCTACTCAATGATGCTATTAATGATAGTACTGTAGAAAGCTTTGAAATTACAAGCCTTAGACTTTCTGTAGTCAAGGAAATCATTACTCAGTATGAAGGAGAAAGTAGCTTTATTGCTACTTTAAGGGATACTATGCTACAGGATGATGGTTCAGAGAAGCAGATTAAATACAAGGTTCTCCTATGGGCTGACAATATATCCGAGGCAATGACTCATACCAGAGAGATAGCCCAGCAAGGCTATGATATGCAAATTGATGGTCTTAAGGAAGTTAATTATACATATTTAGAAAATCATGACAGCGAAGAAACAACCTCACAGAATCAAGTCTCAGAATGAGCTTGACACTCTCATCAAGAATACAAAGCATGACTATCCATTGGAGTGTTTCGTAATGTTGAACTTTGGTCTCAGAAGCTCAAAGTTTGTTTCTCTCAATGAAAATGGAGACTATTATGTCTACAATGAATGTGATGACTCCGAGGAAATCATTAACCATGGTGACCTTATGACATCATTCATTGGGGAAGCAATTAGTAAAGGTGCATTATATAAGTATTAATATGGAACAGTTAAAAAAAATAAGTGATTCTTTAGAGAAATTATCATATCTATTAGACCAAGGATTTACAGCCCCAAAGGAAGCAAATTGGGATGATATACAAGATAAATTAAGTAATGTATGGAAAGATTTCAAGGAACTTGAAAAGATTCAGAACTATACCAATGCCTCTAGTACTCCAATAAAGGATGAACCTAGGAAGATTAATTCCAATGGAGAGGCAGTAAATCACCCTCTTCATTACCAAGGTTTGGAAGTAAATGGTACCTCTGTAGAGTGTATAGATGCCATGAAGTTTCTTAAAGGATGGTATAAGACAGCTATATTCAGTGAACTCAATGCCTTCAAGTATAATTGGAGAATGGGTGAGAAAGATGCTATTCCACAGGAGGCAGGAAAAATAGCATGGTATGGAAACAAAGCTAAGGAACTCTGGGATGAAGAAATGCATTGGTATTATCCTAAAAATGGTCATAACTATGCTATCATTGATGATGTTAGAATGAAAGACCCTACTATAGGAAAATGGAAAGATGCTTTCCTATATACGGATGGCAAAGACTTCTATGTGAGGGAACAAGATGATTTTAATAATAAATTCAAGAATGTAGAATGAGTTTAGATTTATATATTAAGAGTAAGACTCCTGTGCTTCATAGAGGTACAGGAGTTTATATCAGAGAGAACGGAGAGACTATAGAGTTAAAGACTAAGCAGGAAGTATTAAGGCACTTTCCTGATGCCAATCCTGATGATATTGAGGAGAAGACTTATGAGGATAATGAGTATTTTCACATGAATCTTACTCACAACCTGACAGAGATGGCTGATGAGTGTAAAGTACTAGGAACTTGTAACTATAATTCAGAAAGCTCAGTAGTTACTCTCTATGACTTACTATGGCATCCAAAGGATAATCTCAATATAGAAGTACCAACATTAGATTATCTAGAAGATATTATGCAATGTTATAAGAATCTTCTTGAGAATACAGAGTTCTTCAAGCAATATAATCCTGAAAATGGTTGGGGTACTTATGAGCAGTTAGTAAGAAGAACCAAGGAATATCTTACAGCCCTTCAATCAATCTCTGATAATTTTGAGAACTACACAATAGTAGCAGATACTTAACAAATAACAAATATGAAAGATAATTGTCCTGTAATGATGCAATCAGAAGAAGCTAGAGCACCTTGGAATGAGAAGGAACCTACTCCTATACAAGTAGATTGCACTGTATGTTATTGCATGAGTAAATCCATGCCAGTGGAGATAGTCAATCATAATGATAACTATCCTAAGTTTGAGGATATAAACTTTATTGAGGAATATAAGAATGATAATTATGCCATGGGCATTCCTACCCTGCTTTATGAATTACAGAATCTATGCAAAAAGAAGATTACTGAGATAGAAGATCACCTCAATGGTGCCAATAGCTATCATTCTTCTAGTAATTATGAAGCACTTAACAAGGATTTAAAGCATTATGTAAAAGTACTTAAAGCTGCTAAAGATTGGGTAGTGGATGATTTGGATGTAGTAAAAGACTAAAACGATGATTAGAGATTTATCAGTAAACTTTGAGTATGAGGGACTACAACATTTTATCAAAGTTCCTTCTGAAGATGATAACCTTCCATACAACCTAGCAGAGGTATTCAAGGAAGTAATAGAGAAATCAAATGCTAATTCTGAGATGGTAATTGATGAGTTAATAACATATTTTGGTTATAATTCTAAAGAAATTAATGAATGACAAAAGGAATCAAACTAAGTCCTAAGCATGGCGTAAACCCATCAGTTCTCCATTGCATCTGCTGTGGTAAGGACTATGGAGTAGCTATGCTTGAAAAACTCAAAGGAGACAAAGAAGCTCCTAGGGACATATATCAGGGTCTTTGTAATGATTGCCAAGGGGTAGTAGACCAAGGTGGAGCAATGATTATCGAGGTAGTTGATGGGGAGAAAGACAATAATCCTTATAGAACAGGCAGAATTGTGGGAGTATCAAAAGACTTCAAGGAAAGAAATGGTATCAAAAATCCTGTATCTTATATGGAGCATACACTGTTTTCACAACTCTTCAGAGGAGCAACCTTTAGTAAATAACAATTAAAACCAAACAATTATGTATTTAGATGATGGAAGAGAAATCTATGAGAGTGACAAATACCCAGGTTACTACATAGATGCTGACACAGGAGATTTCTGTGATGAGAATGGCAACTATATAGGAGGAAATCAAGATAATGGAGATAAACCAGGTAGAGGCTATCAAAGCCCCTTTTATAATGAGATAGTATATGTATCTAAATCAGGTAGGCAATATTATCCTAAGAGGACTAAGACTGCCACTATCTCCATGAGGTTGTCAGAGGCTGTAAGGAAAGGCTATAGACCCTCCAGAGGTTATCAAAGTTATATTAAGAAACAATCCAAAAGAAAAAAGTAATATGTTAGAAATATCCAATGTAAAGGTATATGACCTAAGAGAAAGTGTAATTGCCTCTGGTAATGCTATGAGGCTAGAGCCTGTGGAATATTCAGATAGTGAGTTTATAAAAGGACTCAATAGAATGGCAAGGTTAGTTCATGCTAGTAATTCTACAGATGTACATTGTCATGATAATGCACTTTGTGGTATTAGGGTAAGCTTTGACATCAAGTATCCTCAATATTGGTCAATGGAGTTTCAAAGATACCATTTTACAGACATAGTGACTTCCTCATCAAAGATGCATAGACTCCTAAAAATGAACTTGGACAGTGCTTGCAATGATTATGTTACTCAAGAGACTATCAATAACTTGAAGAAGTACATCTTTGAGTATAACTCTATAAAGGCCAAATATATGCATGAGAATCTACTTAATTCAAAGGAAGCAAGTGAGGAAATCTATAATACTTGGATGAAGGTATTGTCCAATACTCCTTTAGGGTTAGAATTATTCATGAGAGTAAGTACTAACTACAAGCAACTACAAACTATATACCATCAAAGAAAGAATCATAAGTTAAAGGAATGGCATACTTTCTGTAAGATGATAGAAGGATTGCCATATTTCAAACAATTAATTCTAGGAGAAGAAGAATATGAGTAGTTATTTATCATTTTTTATTGTTCCTAAGAGGAAAGACCTTCAAAAGGAACCTAAGAAGCACATTATCACAGCTTCTTATAGTAGAAGTACTGAAATATACCAATACTTTGATGAAAATATCCATCCTGTATGGGCAGGTAATGAGGAGAAATATACTACTCTAACTCTAGAAAATCTAGCCTTAGTATTCAAGGACTTTGATAATGACATCAACAAAGCAAAGGCTAGACTTACAGAGTATGAGAAGTATGCTTCAAAGAATCCTGATTATATTCAGGAAATCATAGAGACTAAGGAATACATATCAGACCTAGAAGCATGGAAGAACAAACTTACCTTCATTGAGGATATTCTTGATGATATGTCATGCTATGATGAGATAGAGGAAATATGTTGTAACATTAGTTAATAGAAAAGAATTATGATTAGACATAAATGGTCTGTAGGCTTGAGAAATAAGCTTGACAGCATGTGGATGGAATGTGATTCCTGTGCTGCTATTGAAGGAGCCAAGATGACTCCGAGGGAAAGAGAGGAGCTAAAGAAATTAATAAAGAAGGCAGCAGATTGGATTGATAAGAAAATACTGCCACGCAAGTAATATCAAGGGAGAGATAGCGCATATACTATTCTCTCCCTTATATTTTAATAAGAAACCCTTTAAATAATATAAAGATATTGGTTAATTCATAGCGATTTGCTAGATTAATTTTGTATCTTTGCCTCAGAAATTAAATAACATATAATTTATGGGATGTGTAAATAAAGCAAGTAAAGAGTTCAAGGACTTAGCTGCAAGACATGACTTGGCAGCCAACCAGCTTGAGCTTTATACTCATAAGTATTGGTTACAGACAGGGAATGAAACTCTCTTTCCTACAGATGTTTATATTCAGGCTCAAATGGGAAACACCCATTACCAGGAGTCTGGAGAGAATGTCAGGAGATTATGGCAAATGAGATATAGTTCTCCTATTGAGTGCAGGAATATTCATGTCTTGAATGCAGCTAAGAGAGAAGCTTCTAAGTATTTTCCTAAGGGAGCATTGTTTTCTTACAGAAATGCTAATGGGAACTTAGTACTTTCTGTACAAAGACCTGTAGAAAAGGCTAACTATAGCAAGGATAGCTTCTTTGATGATATGGATAGCATGAATCCTAAGGATGTCAAGACTTATAACTTAGGTATCAAGGAGAACTATTCCTATGGCATTGGCAAGGTACAGGAACTTTTCAATAAGTTCAATACAGATAGGACTTCAAGGGACTTGGCAGATAGAGTATTCCATATTGCCAAGGACTTAGGTTTGAATATCATCTTCAATGAAAGTCTTCCTTTTGGTACCATTGGTAATACAAAGAATAATAATACCATTACCTATAAGAAGTCTTTCTTTGAGAGAGCTACTATGGATTCCAAGAAAGCTCCTATCCTACTCCATGAGGTAATCCATGCCTTGTCTATGTATGCTCTTTCAAACCAAACACTCAATTGGAAGAGACCTGAAGAATTACAGCAATTCAGAACTGAGATGAATGCACTTTATCAAGACCTCAAGAATAATCCTATGCTGAAAGGTGAAAGAGGTATTGTTGATGTAAATGAATTTGTAGCGGAACTTGCAAACCCTGTGTTCAGAGGTAAGATACAAGAAATAGACAAACATAACAAAGAGAAGAAATCTTTTTGGTCAAGGGTGCTTTATGTCTTTAAGTCTTTGTTAGGTCTTCATACATCAAACTCTTATTATCAAAGGTCTATGAATGCCCTTGACAAGGCTCTTAACTCATTTGACCTTGATACCTATATGAAATATAATGGTATCAAGAATACATTGAGAAAAGGGTATAATGAGAAAGAATGGGATTTTAGAACATTGTCTGATGATAAGTTGAAGACTAAGGTTGATGCCTATCTCAGCAAGGAAAAGGCTAACAGTACAATAAATAAAGGTAATCAACGTTTAGATAATAAAAACAATTCACAATATGAAACAGCTATCAAATCAGCAGGAAGAGTCTTTGAAAGTACCTTCAACCTCATTAGAAATGAGCAGCAAGGACTGGGTAAAAGCAGCAAAGAAAAGGCAAGCAATAACCAGAGCTTACGAGAGCAATTACATGAGGAGTCTTCAAGGCAACAAAAAGAATTAATCTCTTGGGCTACAAAGAACAAGCAGTTAGTTGTAGAGCCAAATGATTATTATGAAGAGAAGTTTGGAGACAGTCTTGCTGGTTCTGAAACTAGAGTCTGGAGAAATGGTACTACTGTGGTAAAGAATATCTCTTTAAATCACTATGGTACTCCTAAGGCTTTGATAGAAAGAATCCTTATTCACAATATGGCTTTTCCTGATACTGCAATGACAATGCAGAAATTAGGAACAGCTGACACAGGAATGAGTATAATCGTAGAGCAGCCTCTTATTATAGATAGTGGTATAGCCCCTTCTATGCAAGAGATTGAAGACTATATGATTAGCCAAGGCTTCACTCACACTAAAGGTCAAGGTGTTAATGCAGAATATTCAAAAGGTAATTATGTTGTATCAGATATTAGACCAGAGAATGTAATTAAGCAACCAGATGGAACATTGGCTGTAATAGATTGCTTTGCTATGTTCAAGAATGCTGATGCCCAAAAGTCTTCTCAATCAACCTTGCAAGATTTTATTAAGTCTCTCTCTGGCAAAGACCTAAAAGATGAATTATCTCTCATCAAGCAAGAGAGTGCAGACTATGACCTTGTTAATGGTATTAAGGAAGAAAAGAAGCATAGTGGCAAGGCTGTACCACATGACTTTACTTTCAATGATGGTACAAAGGTAAAGGCACCTTTCATGCCTAATGCACAGCAGATAGATGCTCTCAATGCCATGTCTGATTTCATCAAGTCAAGAGAAACTTCTATGACTCTCAGTGGTTATGCAGGTACTGGCAAGACTTCTCTTATGGAAATGATTGCCAAGAAATGTCAAAAGCAGAATAAGCCAGTGATGTTTTGTGCTACCACCAACAAGGCAGCGGCAGTACTCAATGAGAGAGTGTCCAAGGCAGGATTCAAAGCTGAGACCTTGAATAAGGTGTTTGGTATCAGTGTTGAGATAGACCCTAATAGCAAGACCTATAATGCAAGAAACTTAGTGAATAATCTCAAGGATATTGATATTCTTCCTAATACTACCATCATCATTGATGAGGCATCCATGATTAATGAAGAGAACTATAGGATTCTCAATGACATTGCAAGAAATAAAGGACTTAAAATTATCTATGTAGGGGATGAAGCCCAGTTAGCTCCTGTCAATGAGGAACAAATCTCTAAAGTGTTCAGAAATGGCGATGGCAAGGTAGTTACTCTTACACAAGTAGAGAGAACAGCTGACAATGCTATCTTAAAAGAAGCTACTGACATCAGAGAGGGAAAACCTTTATCTGGAGAGACCTCTTTCAATAGTAAAGGTGAAGGGGTAGCTTATATACTTCCTCAGCATACAGAAGCTGTTAATGATGTGATTGAGAAGTACATCAAGGGCTTGAAAAAAGATCCTAACTATTTTAGGATTCTCGCTTATACAAACAAAGCTGTGTCCAACTATAATACCCAAGTGAGAAACTTATTGGGTTATACTTCTTCTATTCCTAATATAGGAGAGCCTATGACAGGATACAATAACTGGGGCTATACTTATGGTAGGAAGAAAAAGAAAGGTACCTATAGGTTCATTAACTCTGAATCCTATAAGGTAACTAAGGTAGATAAGCCAAAACAAGTTTATACAAAGCTTGACAATGGTACATCCATCTCCATGCAAGCTATCCCTATTACACTTGAGGATTCCCTGGGCAAAAAGGATACTTTCAACTTCATGGACATCAAAAACAACTCTCAGAATAGACAAGCAGCTATGCTTCTTGCAGAAGAGAAGAAAAGATTATGGGCAGATACTAAGAAGGTGGTAGGTATGCAAGCTAAGATAGCTTTGTATCAGAAAATCAATACCATTGATTCTTTCTTATTTGTTAATGACAACATTGAGGATAATGAGCATAATCTATTGCAAGCTAAGACCATTGACTTTGGCTATGCCATGACTGTTCATAAGTCACAAGGCTCTACTTTTACCAATGTTCTCATGGATGATGTTGATATTTCAAGAGTAGGCATTACCAAGTCTAATAATATAGAAGCTGTTAACTTTGAAGCACCCGCTGAGGTTGATATGTCAAAGATGGAACTTAAGAATGAGGAGGATGTAGATCTTGGAGACCTTAGTGGTGCAGAGGAAACCCCTACCCAACAGCCTGACCAAGTAGCTAATCTTAAGCAACAACTGGAGTATGTAGGAGTGTCTAGGGCTACAGATACCGTGACTATTATCAGCAATCATGTAAAGAAGGAAGGTTCTCCTCTGCATCCTGAGAAGACAATAAAGGAGGATAATTTACGTTCTAATAGTAAACAAGAAAACAATGAAAGCAACAATACAGGAAATGCAGAAACTTCTGCAAGGAACCAACAGACAAGCAATGGAGGATTACTTGCTGAGTCACAAGCCAGAATCAAGAGAGGAAATGGAAACCTACGAGAATCTCAGAAACAAGGAGTTCTCACTGAGGAAAACATTGACCAAAGAAACAGAGAAGACAGAGAAACTCTTGAGAAATTCGCCAAGGAACAAGGAAAATGGGCAGAGGATGTAGATACCAAGTTAGAGAAGAAATATGGTGGTAAAATAGGTCATGGAAGTGAAGCTTGGATTTATAGAAAAGACAATAACACTGTAATTAAGTCTCGTAGTTTCACTGGTTATGATACTATATCTGATGCTTTAAGGTCTATTGAATTACATAATGAACTATTCCCAGAGACTGCAATGAAAGTTGTAGGTTTTGGCAATGGGGATGGTGAGTTTTCTGTCATTGTGGAGCAACCTTTCATTGAAGGTTCCTATGCCTCAAATGAGGAAATAGAGAAATTTATCAAGGATAGGTTTAATGCAGACAAAGACAATACTGTAATAGGTAATACTTCCTATAAAACAGACAAGTATCTTCTACAGGACTTGAAACCACAGAATGTGATAGTAAGGATTGTAGATGGAAAAAGACAATTAAATGTCATTGATGGAGACTTCTATGATAATCCATCAGCAATTAAGGGAACTGAACCTTCTGAAACACAGAGGGTATCTCTTCCAAGTTATGAATACTTTAACGACCTCTATGAGGACACACCAGTAGATGCAGCTTGGAAGATACCTTATCTCAAGGAACTTGATGCTCAACTATCTGGTGAGAAATCTGAAGAGGAAAATCAAAACATTCTCAATCAAATGAACACAGTACTTGAAGCAACAAGCAAGGAGGAATACTCACAGAAAGTGATGGAATCAAAGGTTAATAAGGTAGACAAGACTCTTGATGAGTATGACAAGTTCACCAAGCAGTTGGACAACCTTATGGGTGAGCAGATGATTTATACTGATACTGAATCTGCTACCCTTGATGAACTTGATGTTCCACACTTGGAGGCAACGGAGATTCGTCATATAGGTGAGCTTATTGGCAATGCAATCTCTGATATGATTACAGACCTTCAGAAAGAGAAAGGTCTTGCTGAGAAATGGTTCCCTGCCATCAAAACAAGAATTGACTTTCAAACAGCATCTAGAAAGAAGATTGTAGAGGCATTGGGTATCAACAATCTTGTGACTAGAGCTAGGGAGATGTTTAACTCTGAGGTTGTGTCTTGGGATGATATTAACCATTCATTCCAAATGGACTTAATCTATGACAACTGGGATGCTATGATGTCACTTGCTGCTGATACCTTTGCCTTCAATGAGGGCTTTGGAATCACCAAGGACTATGGTGATGGTCATTTTACCACCACAGACACTGCCAAGGTAGACTGGAACAATTTCAATGATTATTCCAATGACCCTGATGTAGTTGGTGAGGAAGGAGGAAAGGATGATCAAGAGCATTGGCAGATAGAGCAAAGAACCATTGACATCCTTAACTCAATGAGTGCTTTGGTAAGACAGGGACTTCATGAGTGTTATCTCTTGGATAAGGATGGTAACAAGGAAATCAGCAAGTGGGGTATTCCAGAGAGGGTCAACCCTAGGGAAGCCACCAACAGCATCCTTAGATGGACACAGGGTACATTGTCACTTGATGATATGATAAAGAAGCTGTCTGACAAGCAGAAGAGCAATACTTGGTTATCCCAGCTTATCACAAGACTTAGTGACAAGAGTGGTAAAGAGACTGACTTCCAAAGTCAATTCTATGGTGTGTTCCAGAAGCACTTCCAACTTTACTCCATTATTAGGTTTGAGGATGGAAAGTACAGTAGCATGACTGTGAATAGTCATCCTGCCCTTACAGATGTAATGAATACCATCACCTCTCAGTTCAAAATGGGCGAGCATCCTCTCTTTGGTAAGGAAGGTAAGATTAATGCAAAGTTATTGGGAAATGAAAATACTGTAGGAAAGAATGCAGCATTCAATCTCCACAAGGCTTTTGCTGAGGTGAGTGAGGTAAACAAGTCTCTACAAAAAGGCAATGCCCTTGATGAGGAAATGAGTAAAACTATCTCAGATAACATTACCAAGATAGGCAATGTCCTTGGGTTCAAAATAGATAAGAATATGCTTTCTGATGTCATTAATAAAGAGAATATCAAAAAGTGGTCTGATGCTCTTAGATACTTGACTACAGACTTGGACAAGGTATTTGCCAAGCAAAGAAAGGGAGAACTAAAAAGCTATGACCCTTTCAAGTTTGGAGGAGACAATAACATTGGTGGTACACTGAGAAACTTCCTTACCCCTATCACTGACAAGTTGGAAGATACTGCAATAAATGCCTTCTATGACAGTGGCAAGATGTATCAATCCTATGTCACTCCTTCCTTTATGACCAAGCTCTTCAATAAGTTCCATCAGGAAGGCAAGGCTTTCGAGGACTTCATTATGAATGAGTATGGTTCCTCAGAGTGGTTTAGGTTCAATCCTGAGAATCCTGAGATTAATAGAGGTTGGAGAAATGATTGGCTTAAGAAACTTGCTACAGATGGGAATGCCAGAAAGGTGTTTGACCATAAGGTAGAGCTTAACTTCAACAAGCATAACTATATGAGAAACATGAGTGATACTGAGTATACATTGTCTCTTATCACAGAGTATTTCTCAGAAAGTGCCAAGAGAGAAGACCAAACTCCATCATGGTACAGGGTGCCTATGCAGTCCAACAAACCTTCATCAGAGTTCATTAAGTTCTATTCTTACAGAGGAAGTGAATACAAGCAACATATTACTAATAGACTGTATGGTATATTCTTGCAGGAACTCAGTAGAATACAGACTGTAAGGATGAGAAACATGTCCAAGAAGGATGCAGGGTTTATCAAGAACTTTGATACCAATGGACGTAAGTTCAATTTCCTTCCTGTATTGAATGCCTACTTGGAGAATGATGCTCTGTCCATAACAAGAAGAAATATCCTTAGAAATGAGGATGGTACCCTTTCTTATGACAATGCTAGGTTTGCATCTCTCCTACAGAAGAAACTGAATGGTGAGGAAGAACTTACTTCAGATGAGGAAACTCTTCTTAGTAATCTTGCAAACAGAGTTATCAAACAGAGCATGGAGAACAGAGTGCAGTCTATTCTTGATTCTTGGGAAAGCAATGGTATTCTTGATACTGCAAGGAACATCAAGGACATCTATCCTTCTGAACTTAGTGATGAGGATGCAAGCTCATGGACTAGAGAACAGGTGGAGAACTTCCTTTGGAATGATGCACTTGCCTCAAAGAACATCTTGCAGCTTACCTTGTCAGATATAGCTTTCTATAAGGACACTGAGGACTTGCAGAAGAGATTGGCACAGCTTCACGCCCCTGGTGTAAGAGGTAACATATTTGCTACTGACTATGATGGCAACAGAGTGTCTGATGGTAAGTATAGAACCTTTATCTTGCAAGACTTTGACAGCTTTGTCTCAAACATCTGTGATAACATTGCAGAGGTATTTGACAGAAAGATAGCTGCTGCTTCTGATAGAGACAAGGCAGCTATGGAGGCTTTGAAGGAATCACTTGTTGGTGAGAAGGGTAAGTATAGAAACATCAATGTCACGGATGCACAGGGATATTCCTCTCCTTCCTCTTACAGAAAGAAAGCTCTTATCTTTGGTAAATGGTCAAAGGAGGCCGAGGACATCTACCAGAAGTTGTTGAAGGGTGAATATACCTATACTGACCTAGAGACAGCTTTCCAGCCTTTGAAGCCATTTGTCTACTCAAAGCTTACCAAGGACATGAGTGTTGAGGATGCTCCTATCCACAGTATGCAAGTGCCTTTCCAAGCCAAGAATGCCGAGTATCTCCTTATTATGGCTGATGCTATCCTCAAGGGAGAGAGTCTTTCTAGACCTAACTTATTGAGAGCAGTATATAGAGTAATGGAGGATTCCGAGAAGCTGATGCCTACCAAGGGTATTGACACTGTTCAGTTTGAGTCTTCCATTAAGTCTGGTCTTCAAGGTAAGATGAACATTCATCAATTCAGAGAGATGCAAGGTGGTGAGGAAGCTGCATATACCTTTATGAAGAACCAAATCTTCAAGGAGGAATATGATCAAACCACAGGTGAGAGGCTATACAGGGACTATAACACTGATACCTTTGTACATGAGGCTTCCTATGATGACTATTGCTTGCAGCAGGAGGTTCCTGAGCACTTCAAGGAGCATTCACAAGCCCATGGCTCTCAGATAAGAATGATTACTCCTTCTGACCTTGACCTCTATACCACTGATGAGAAGGGAAACCAAGTAGACAACTACTATGAGTGGACAGAACCTAATGGTATCAAGAGAAGAGTCAAGGCTGATGAGTTCAGAAAGGAATATGAGCAAACCATTGCAGATAATATTAAGGAGAGTATTAGCAATCTTGAAAAGGAACTTCACTTCAACAGTGAGGATAAGAGAGAGAGAAACATAGCTCTCTCTAAGATCCTACAGAAGGAAATCCTCTCCTCTCCTAGATATGGCATTGACCTAGCACAGGCTTGTGCCATTGACAAGGAGACTGGTGAGTTCAGAATACCTAAGGGAGACCCTATACAGGCTAAGAGAATAGAGCAACTTATCAATTCCATCCTTAAGAACAGGGTTAACAAGCAGAAGATTGCAGGAGGTCCTATTGTACAGGTATCTAACTTTGGTATTTCAAAGCAACTTCATATTAGGTTCAATGACAGACAAGGCAACTTGATGCCTATGGAAGAAGAATATAATCCTTCAAAACATAATGGTCAATCCTATAAGGACTACATAAAGGAACACCAAGGAGGTATTGCTTACTTTGAGGTGTTTGTCCCTATCTGGCATAATGAACTCTTTGATAAGTTTGCTAATCCTGATGGTACCATCAATGTGGATGCTATCAATGCTGTAGACCCTGAGCTTCTCAAGATGGTAAGTTACCGTATTCCTACAGAGGATAAGTACTCTTGTGCTCCTATGAAGGTTGTTGGTTTCATGCCTAGGGAAGCTGGTGATGCCATCATGCTTCCTTATGAGCTTACTGAGATTGATGACTCTGACTTTGATGTTGACAAGAGATATGTCATGCGCAAGGACATTCCTATAAAGGAAAAGAATAGTGATGACTATGTTGATGAATTGGAGGAAAGAGGAAAGCAACTCTATAAGTCTATCTTGAAGGAAGAGCCTGCCAGTGGTTATGTAGAGAGAACTGTTGATGAATTGCTTAGAAACCCTAAGAAGTTCAATACTGACAGTCCTTTCAGAAGGGCACTCTATGCAGAGCGTCAGAACCTTGCTTATTATACTGATACTCCTGTTGCAGGAAGAAGGTATAGAGATAACAAGATTATTGATATGACTTATGCAGTGCTTACCAACCAAATGACAGCAGACAAGATTCTTAACCCTGGCGGTTTTGATGCTCCTAAGAAGATGGGATATATGGTAGCTGCCTATAAGAATCCTGCCAACAAGGGTATTTCTTGGGATGCTCTTGAGGGTATGTCCATTGATGAGTTGAAGAATCTATCCTATACTGATAAGGACTTGACTTTTGCTGATACACAGGTTCAGTTCTATAAGCAGAATAGTGCAGCAGCTTCATTGATTGGTGTTTTTGCAGTCAACAAGGTAGCTCATGCTACTCTTGAGGGTAATGACATTCTCCTTGATGTATCTGAGATATGTGGAGATACACCTTTTACTATTGCAGTAAATCTTAAGAAAGATTCAAAAACAGGTAAGAGTCATATCATAGGAGGAACTACTTTTGAAGGTAGAATGCAGATAGACCAAAAGTATGACCAAGAAGGTACATTGATTGGTAAGACATTAGGTTCATTGGTATCAGCATCAGCAGATGCAGTGAAAGACCCTATATTGAACTTGATGAACATTAACATGACTACAGCTGGTATGCTTAATACTATGCTTAGACTTGGAATGCCATTTAATGATGCAGCTCTCTTCCTGTCACAGGATGTAATAGAAAGATTGCTTGGTCAGTTCAATAGAGAGAATCTTGTAAGTTATGCTCCTTTGAATGGTATTATTGAGGATTGGCTTGATAAGTATAGAGCAAAATATGACATTACAGACAGTTCTACTATCAATACTGAGGCTCTTACCAAGGAAGAACTCATTGAAGGTCTTACTACTGATGAGCATGAGGCTATTGATTACAAGGTACTTCTTGCATTTCAAAAGCTAAGAGCACTCACTGACGCAATGAGAAATCCTACATACATCACTAGATTCAACTCTATATCCAGTGCAGTGGGACCACTCATCATAGACAATCTCATTATGGAACATAAGATGGAACAATTCCTTGATGTCAATGCAGAGGATGGCACTCACTTCTATACCTCTGATGGTACTCCTGTGGATGCAAAGACCATCTTTGACAACCATCCTATCTTGCAACAGTTCTCTAGGACTGTAGGCATTGCAAAGTCCATGTTCTCGGACATGCCAGCAGGCAGCAAGGGGTTCAGGGATTTGCTTGCAAACCTTCCTGTAGATATTGCCAACAAGATGTATGCTGATAAGAAGTTGTTGGATAGTTTCTCTAACTTCTATCAGTCATATCTTCTCATACAGTCTGGTGTAGTTGACCCTAAGCACTTGCATGACTTTGTAAAGGTGTTCCCTACATGGTATTCAAATCATATCAAGGATAAAGACCATCAAGACAATGCCTTAGTACAAGCTATCAGGGTCAATGTTTCCAAGAAGACTGGAAGACCATACTTGCAGATTAATATCACAGGCATGGATGAACAGCAGAAAGAGATGTTGAGAAGTGCTTGGACAGACCTTTATAAAAAAGATAAGAGTGGCAAGCAATTAGCCACTTGGCTCTTTGAGTATAGTTTCTTCAGAGCTGGAATTGGATTCTCCCCTAAGACCTTCATGGCATTGGTTCCATCCTATGTCAAGCAACATCTTAAGAATGAGAATACAGGAGCCACCTATCTTGATACCTATAGAAACTTTCCTGAGGTAGTACCTGACATGGTAATAGACCAGTTTATCAGAAACAACTGGGATAACAACAAGTTGGTGCCTTGGAAAGGTGGAAAGGATTCCCATTATAACATAGACGTAAAGCATGGACTGCTTACTGTCTATAGAGAAGAGGAGAAAGCCGAACTTGGAGATACTTCCTATATCAAGACAAAGGTAGGCAAGGAAACTTATCTTTGGAAGAGAGAAGAAGGCAATGATGTCAATGGTAACATTGTATTTAAGCCTATCAAGCCTCTTGGTAACAATGGTGAGTATCTTGAGATGAATACCTCTTGGATTGACAAACCTTTGTATGATACACTGAGTGAAGAGTCCAAACCTACTGATGAAAAGACTGATACCACAGATGTTCAACAAGAGGCATCTGAGTTGAAGACTGAGGGTCCTCAGGAGACCTCTACTGAGGAAATTCCAAATACCCCATTGGTCAGCAAGACTGAGAAAGTAAAGAATCTATCTTCTTTTGCAGACTTGGTAATGAGTCAAAATGCCTCTGTAGGAAAGGACATTTCAAAGGAAGAAGCACTCAAGAGGTCTGAGAAAATGAAGAGCAATCCTAAGTTATATGGAAAGTTCTTCCAAAATGTGTTCAAGCAAAAAGGTTTGGACTTGAGTGTAGAAGAAGCTATTGAAGAATTTAAAAAGTATTGTTAAGTATGAGTAAAGACACATGTAAATTATATCCAGAAGTAACCACCCCCAAAGGAGGGGTGGAAGCTTCTAGATTATATAAGGATTTATTGAACAAGGATAAGTTTGACTATCCAAGACCATTTGTGAACATGGTATATGCCAACTATATAGTTTCAAACATCGAGGCTAAGATGGAAGCAGAGAAGAATGCAGATGGTACGCCAAAGTATCAAAGAAATAGACAGGGGCAATTCAGTGCCAAGGATGTAGTGGAATACCTTGACTTGAATAAAGTCTTTGGTGAGATTAACACCATGTCTGATGAGGAAAGGAGAATAGGCTCAGTAGATTCAAATGGAAACAAGGTTGATTACACCAATGCAGAGGAAGCCTTGAAAAAGATAGTTGATTTCAACAATACCCATAAGGGATTGGTTGCATATCTTATTCCTCATGGTGAGGTTTACAACATCAATGTATACACTAAGGATTCCAGAACTATCACCATGTCTACAACTATGCAGAACATGCTTGATACTTGGAATAGAAGAAAGCAAGTGTTTGAAGAGGCAGGTGTAGACATTACAAAGATGCCAGAGGAGCTTAACAGTATCTTTAATGCCGGCAATACTTTCCTAGACCAATATCTTAAGAATCTCACAAGTCAAAAGAATGGAGATTTCTATAAGAAAGATGCAATGGCATTGCTTTACATTGACAAGGATTCTGATGAAGTGCAGAGGCTAGTGAAGAAGTTTGGCTCCATAGAGGAAGCTGCCCAAGCCCTTGATGATTTCAATCATGGAAACATAACCTTACCTAGCAATGAGCAACATCTATTGCAGATGGCTTTAAACCATGCCAAGAAATTGCATGGTATAGATATAGATGCTTTGGTAGATGAAATGAACAAAATGACCAAATCAAGTCTTGAAAGTCCAGAGTGGAAGATTAAGCATGAGATTATAAGGGAAAACAAGAAATGGGGAATTGACAAGTTGGAGATTAACAGAATCAATAATGAAATCAAGTTCCTTTCCCAAGCAAATGCAGAGGCTGCTGTACAGATTGACAGGAGAATCAAGGAACTCTACAAGGAAAAAGGTACCAATGAGGAAGGCAGGCAATTGGAAAGTGTACTTAACAAGCTTATGAATGAGCTTAATACCAATCACTACTATACAGGTATCATTGATTTCCTGAACATTGCAGGAGAGGATGCCTCTAAGCTAGACAAACTTTTGGAAAGTGTTCCTCAGGATGGGGATGAGAGAACTAGGATATTTAATACCATCAAGACATTACAGGATGCTAAGAAAGTTATTAACCAATATAAGTATATAGTGAAAGCTCTTGCATCAGATGGAATGACAGTCGATGAAGCTGTTACCATGGAAAACATTAAGAATATCAAGGATAAGGCAGAGAAACTCTCAAAGTTCTTTGCTAAGAAAGAAGGGGTCATAAAAGATCAAACCAAGACTATATTGCATGATTTCTTTGTAATGGCTACTGATGGAAAAATGAGTGAAGGTGAAATCCATAGCATTCTTGAGAAGGAAGTGATGGAAGCTGGATGGACAGATAGGTGGCTAAACAGTGTAGGTACTGCGAAAAATACATTCATAGCAGCAGCAGGAACCATTATGCGTAATCAAGAAATCCAAAGAGACCAAGCAAACACTGCCATCAAGCATCAGATAAACAGGGCAAACTATAAACTTACCAAAGCAGGATACAATACTAGGTTCATGTATGAGGATGAACAACATATTGTTAGTGACATCAATTGGAAAGCCTATGATGCAGCCAAGGAAAAACAACAAAAGAAACTGACAAGACAAGGATATAGAGGCTTTGACTTCAAGCAGCAAATGGAAGACTGGGAAGCAGCCAATACAGAGGAGAGACTTGTTGATAAGAAGAATGGCAGAAAGGAAAGAGTTCCTAATAAGAACTATAGAAAGGTTGAGGATTTCCAGAAAGGATGGTCAAAGGAACAGAAAGAATACTATGATACCATGATGGAACTAAAGGGTGAGCTTGAAACCTTATATCCAGAGAAAGGAAGAAACTATTACCTACCTCCACAGGTAAGGAGAAACATGGTGGATGCCATTACAGATTCCACTAAGGAAGGAAATGTAAAAGGTATAGGTAAAGCTCTAAAAGATAAGTTAAAGAACTTTTATACCATCAGGGAAGATGATACTGACTATGCAGAGAATGGCATGGTGAATGGTGAGGAGGTAACCTTTGGTGATGGTAATTATGATAATACTGAAAAGAAAGAGATTCCTATATTCTTTCAGAAACCTGTTGAGAAGGGAGAACTATTACTTGATTTCTCCTCTGGCATGTCAAGACTTGCAGGTTCTGCCATAAACTATGATGCAATGAATAGCATAAGGGATGTCATGGAGTTCATGAGAGATTATGCTGATGAGAAGAAAGCACCAGCAAACAAAACACAAGTAGTGGACAATGGCATGATAAGAGTAACCAAGGATTTATACAAGGTAGCAAAGAAAAATGGTGTAGCAGAAATATTGAATGGATTCATAGACAGTCATATATATGGTATCAAGCAATTTGATGAGAAAATGCCAAAGGGACTTGTGAAAGCACTTGATTCCATTAGGAACTATACTTCATTGAAAGGATTGATGTTCAATGCTCCAGGTGCCATGGCTAATGCCCTCACTGGTGTACAACAGATATTCATTGATGCAGGCAGTGGTGAGTTCTTTGGTGGAAAGGACTTGATTTGGGCAACAGGAAAACTCTTTGGTGATGCTGGTCTCAAGGGAGAAGCCATGGAGATTCTATCCAATAATGCCAGTCATAAGGCAAAGCTTCTTAGGGATTTGTTTGACCCTATGCAAGAGAACTTTGAGAATGACAAGAACAAAAGGTATCACAGTTCAATGTTCAGACAACTTATCTCAAAGGATTGTTCCTTCATTGGCTATGGTGCTGGTGAGTGGGCAATACACATGCTGCCAATGTATGCCATCCTTCATAAGCAAAAGGTAAAGCTCAATGGAGAAAAAATTTCCTTATATGATGCCTTGGAAGTAACCAATAAACAGGATGGCAATGCCGAGTTGAAGATAAAGGATGGAGTTACAGACCTTGATGGAAATCCTATAACTGACACATATATTAATAAGGTAAGAGGGATAATTTCCTATGCCAACAAGACTATGCATGGTGCCATGAATGCCGAGGACAGGGGTCTCATACATCAGTATGTGCTAGGTAGGCTTGCTATGAACTTTAGGCAATGGATGGTGGGATTCTACTCTAGAAGATTCAGTAGGAGACACTTTAACTTTGACCTCAAGGACTATAGGGAAGGATATTGGACTACACTCTACAAGGCACTTGTTACAGATGATGTAAAGGATGAATGGAAAGCAAGTACTTGGAAGGATGGTAGATTGAATGTCATGGGACAATTCCTAAAGGATTTCACTACTTTTATGTGTAGGTCTTCTACTCAATGGAGCAACCTTAATGATATGCAGAAAGCCAACATAAAGAGAGTTAGGTCAGAGATGCTTACTTATATAGCTCTCATAGGTCTCAGCTTTGCACTTGGAGAACCTGATGATCATAAGAAAGAGTTCTGGAGAAGATGGTGGATATACCAAACAAAGAGAATGATAACTGATACTGAGGCTGGATTGCCTATGCCACAATTATTTAATAGTGGAATGACTATATTAAACTCTCCTATGGCAGGGATACCTACTATTACAGCTCTTATGTATACTGTAGCAGGACTTTATAATGGTGATGTTTTTACAGAAATACAATCAGGTAAGCATAAAGGAGAAAATAGGTATATAAGAAATATGATTAAATACAATTTGCCTTTGTTTAAAGATATTGAAAAAATGGAAAACTTTGATGAAGATGATTCTCTATTCAAAGTATTTGACTATAACTTAGGCAATCATTAATATATAAGGGAGGTTGATAACCTCCCTTTATTAATATCCCTTACCTTTATTAGCAAGTTTATACTTATTATTAGGAAGCTTCATTACAATAAGTTCATTCTTTCTTTCCCCTATTTCTTCTTCTGTAAGTTCTCCTAACTTTGATGAAAAACCTACAAAAGTTCTTGTAAAGCCTTTAGTAAACACACAACTATGAAAAGTTTCCCCAGTATCACTATTTACATATTCCTCTACTTTCATCTTACCAAACTCATCAGAGAAAGCTACAAGGCTCCAAGTTCTTAATGTTTGTTTTCCACTAGGAATAGGAAAATTATTAAAGTCTTTCTCAGACATTTCTTTATAGACTTGATACTTACTGAATACTTTCAATATATTTTGTCTCAAGTCTTCAGGAAAAGCTATACGTTGCTTGGCATTTATTTCTATGTCCCAAAAAATGGCAGCATCCATCGTTGCCAATATTTGGGTATCATTGGAACTAAACATAAATTTAAACATACTGCAAATAACAGAAAGGAAATCTTCATGAGTAGGCATGATGTTATATCTAGCAGACTCATTAAGTACCCTTGCTATTCTTGAGGAATTAATTACAGTTTTCAAGACATTAGTAGCCTTATTTCTACTATGGTTTTGATAATAGAAATGCTCTAGAAAATGTTCTCTTATTGTATAAAGATCTAGAGAACTCTTACTATAAAATTCATATAAAGAGTATAACATAAGCTTTCATTTTTAATCATAACGAGGGTTTTTATACATTATTGCATATACCATAAGAAAATTGCAAGTATCTCTTAGTACTTTTCTTAATATCTAGTTATTTTATCATAATACATCTACCTTTGCATAAAGGATAGATATTGTTAATATGATAAACTGTAAGATACCATTTGAGAAATCAAGACCTAGGCAGCACTATACCTCTAGAGGCAAGTCAAAGGAAACTTATGAAACTAAAGAAGCTGCTGACAAATATATATCTAAGCATAAGTTAGTAGGTATGAAATCCTATTTCTGTAATGTATGCAACAAGTATCATATAGGACATTACACTATCTAGGCATAGTAGTAAATGTATAAATAGTAATATAATGTTAGAAAGAATTACAGGAGTGATACAGGCAATCACTGATTTTTTAGGGGGATTCAGTAAACTAAATGAGGTAAAAGACCATTCCATCACTATCTTCTTTAAGATAATTCTGTGCACCATAGTAGCTTTATTCCTAGGAAAGCTATTTCTAAGGGATGAGCTTTATGATTGGGTAGTAGATGTAATACTAAAACCAAATCCTATTACTATAGGGGCAGTTATTGGGCTAGCAATGGTAGTGTACTCAATGTATGCCCAGAAGAGAACTATGAATGCAGTTCTTGATGCTTTGCAATGGCAGAAGAAAAGAGACAAAGAATGCTATGCACAAACATCAAAGATAGAAGATGAGGCTAATGACCTTACAGATTACCTAAGGGAAGCATTACATTGTGATGTGGTAACAGTAGAATTGATGCATAATACTGAAAAATACATAGGTGGGTATCATAAGAGGTTCTATGATGAGAGTTTCCCATCAGTAAATACTGCTGAGGGAGTACAGTTCAATTGCAAGGATTACCAGAGCATTCCTACCAACCTTTTTCCTATCATAGGTCACATGCTAAAGAATAAGTTTGAATGGTTCTCATCCATCAAAGAGGTTACTAAGATTGATGCTGGCTATGCTAAGATATTAAAGGACTACAAATGTATAGCACTAGGTATGAGGGCAATGAAGACCTCCAAAGGTGAAGACTTGGGTATTCTTACTGTCACCTGGAGAGAAGGTCATGAGGATAGGATTCCTTCAACAGATATAATACAGGAGAAGATGACAGAGGTAGCTTCCAAGTTGGAGGTTCTTCTTGATATGTCAGAATATGAATAGATTCTTTTCATTTCTTTCCAATTCTTTAAACATTGGAAAGATTTTGTCATGTTATTATAAAACAAAAGGTAGGGGTTTACACCTCTACCTTTATTTTTATCTAAATTCCTAAGAATATATCTGTCCTACATAGTTCAATAAGCTAGGCATATTGTTATCTACCAATCCTGTAAAAGGAGTATCCTGACCAAACAATCCCATAATAGTATTAAACCTCTGTAAGTTATCAAGCCTCTCTTGCTTAGGATTATATACAGAAGTCTGGGCAGGCTTAGGAGTATTGAATAATGACTCATCAATTACAGGGGGCTTATAAACAGTAGCAGGGTCAATATCCATGACATCAGGAGCTTGTAATTGTGGAATATTAAGACTATAAATATCAGTATCAAGAGCATTATAGTAATCCTGAGATGGTAAATACTGTTGTAAATCTATATGAGTGCCTAAACTACCATCACCTGTAAATTGAGTTCTAAAGTTACCACCAAAGAGTTCTCTTTCAGCATTTCTTCTAGTAGTCAGTCCCCTCAACTCATTATCTCTTGAAGCCCACATAGACCTCTGTACATCCTCCCTAGTAGCTTTACCTTGGGTATAGGCAGTAAGTGTAGGTAATACTCTTTCCTTCAAGTTACCCATACCAACATTATATCCATAGGAATACAATGCATCAAGCTGCTGAGGAGATAATTTATCTCTTACATTAGCAGGGATAACTCTATTAAAGTCATTAGCCTCTGCTGCAAAACTTCTATTAGTCTTCATGGAAGAACCTTCCCAATTAGTGATTCTTCTCTTAATGCTTTCAGAAGGCTTATAACCGCCACCAGCATATTGATTATCTTGCCAAGTCTCTGTATAAACATTCCCATTACTATCAGTAGTAGGATAATATCCTAAGGAAGCATCTGTAGCGAGTGCCTTTAAAAATGTAGGGTGATGTGGGGATTTAAGTATTCTACCAGAATTAGGGTCTCTAGAGCCAAGGTGATATGATTTATCTTCTGGATTCCACATAGGTTGCATACCTGCTTTATAAGCAGCCCTCATATCATAATCATTATCATTGGTATCTCTTAGGTTCTTAGGAAGCCTACTTCTCCAAGCTCTATAACCGGCTTCATCCTGCATAGTCCAATTATTCATCTTACCACCCTTGGCAAACTCATTATAAGCTTGCCTTATCTCTGGAAGAGTGGTAATACCATTGGCAATGGCTACCTTCATCATCTCAGCCTTATCTTTCATGGATAGACTATCCCAAGCATTCTCATCAAGATAGCCTCCATCATCAAACTTTCTCTTGGGTTTAAACATATAAGAATCAAAGTCATATCTAGGAACCTTATCAGGTTTAGGCTTAGAAAGAACTTTATCTACTACTAGTTTATTGAGTACTTTCTTACCTACCTTTAACCTATTATTATAAGAATCTTCTTTACCTTGTGGTCTTACATAGCCATAGCTAAAGGCTCTGAACTTTTTATCAAAAGGGGCATCCTTATCATGGAAAGTGTTGTAGGTTTCCTGTTTAGAGCTATATCCACTGCCTTTACCTCCATGAGTCCAACTCACTTGGTCATTAGGATTATTGACAGTATCAAGAATATATTGAACTTGATTATTCAATTCTATATCATTATCAGTAGATTTAGGTACATACCTGTCTGCTCCCCACTGTAAGAGACCTTGATATGCACCAGTAACATTCTTTATATTAGGATTTCCTCCAGACTCTTCAATAATAGAACCTAGAATAGCTGCCCTTTGGTCTATGGGCAATATCTCTTTTAAACCATCATTTATTCTATTTAAGTTATGTGTTTTAAATTCTCTACCTCTAGTAGTTGGGATTCCTGTAAAATCTATTGGCATAATTAATCTCTATGTGGATAGTTCGTTAAATCAGTAAACTCCATAAAGACTGTATCTCCTCTGTAAGTTACTGCATAATCTAAATCTGTGTAATCTTTTATATGCTCACTATGCATAGTGGAATCATGATAAGTGTAATCATATTTTCTATATATTCTAAGATAAGTACCTTCTCTTTTATATATAGCACTATCATAAAGCCACATCCAAGTCTCTTTCAAGAGTTTTGAGTGAGGTCTAATATGTCTATACCTAGGTTGACCCTGCTTATAACAGTACATAGAAACCATAGTCAACACAACTATAGTAATTAATGCAAATATATATTTCTTCATAATCAATTCTTTTTATGCAAAGATACTATAAATACTCTTACGCTACAAGTGTTAATGCTTTCTTTTAAGATTTCTTAGACTTATGATTCCATTCATCTATCTTATCAAAGAGTACTGAACACATAAACTCTAATAAGTAAGCCTCTGTCTCTTCATCATCAACACCCCTATCCTTACATATTTTTCTCATAGCATGATACATTTCATGTATAATAACAGTCTTTGATAAAGTCTTTGGTGTACCATTAAGTATGACAAAGGTTCCCTTGCCACTATCTAAGCTTTGAATTACATAGGTTAACCCCAGGGGAAAAGGGTCTTCTATCTTTAGCTCTTCTCTAAGTACATTTGCAAATTCCTTTGCATAATTAGATTCCATAAGTAAATCATCTTTAAGAACAGATTCAATCTCCTCTTGAAGAAATTCCCTTGAGTTAGTGATAATTACTGCAACATCTCTACGGAATATATCTACAGGTATTCCCATAGACCATATTTTATCTTTTTGTTTCATATCAATCTACATTATCAAATATTGTAAGTTCCTGACTACCTCTAGCCTTGTCATTTTCAGTGAGTTCTTCCTCAACTTTCTTCTGTAAGCTCTGTATTGAATTTACTATACCCTCCACATTCTTCAATGCAGAGGTAATAGAGGATATTTGATACTTAGGTTTACCTTTATCATCCTCCTGCTCTAGAATATCTGGCTTCATAAGAAATTCACTTACTGTATGAGCAGCCTTCAATGCAGCATTAAGTAACTCTTGTGAAGGAGTTACTGTATGCTTTTTATATACCTCCATGGCTTCCTTCAATAAAGGAGAAGGAGTAAAGTCCTTAGGTAATCCCTCCTGCTCTATGATAGTCTTAGCCCTCTCATTCATATCAAGAATATAAGAGTAAGTACTCCTAGGATCTATCATAAAATATAAGTAGGAAATTTGCTTAAAAAACTGTTCTTTTGATGAAGAACGGTCTTGGTTATACAGCTTCCTTATAGGCTTGACCAACATGGCTTCATCTGCCACTTGGATGGAAAAATTTTCAACTTTGATTAATTTCATTACTTCTACTCTTTAAACATTATATTTCTCCTACTTACTGAAATACCTATCAGCTTCCCATTGTCGTCTTTTGGCAAGTCCAGATAGCTTCTGCCCTCCACAATATACCCATTTCTTAAATTCATCTCTAAGGAGTTTCTCAGAAGCTTTTGCTTTTATTCTTTTGAGAAGGGTACTTCCACCAAGGGCATTGCATCCAAGGTTATAGCTAAAGTCAACCAAGGCATCAAACTGTCCTTGAGTCATAACAACTCCCAACTTATTTACATAGTTTTCATAAGTTACTAAATCCTTCCTTAGTAGCTTCTCTGCATTATCCTTGGTTACAGTCATGGTAGCCTTTACATCAGCACCATAATGACCATAACCAATGGTTAGATATTTCTCAGATTTATCTGCCTTGTAAGGCTTTGCTGAGAATCCTTCAAACTCCTTCAATTTATTTATCAATATATCACTAGCTTTCATATTACTTCTTATTACTATTGTTCTTCTTTATTGTTGTCTTTATCTGCTGTTCTTTAAGTCTAGCATCATCTTTTTGTTTAGCTTTAAGATAGGAAAGGTTTTCATTGAATTGTCTTGCATTCTCTGATAGCTTTTCTCTTTCAAGAGCAGTAGTATCTACTGCATCACCTGCCTCTAGAGACATACGAATTTCTTCAGCTCTACTGTTTATCTGAGCCACCAAAATATTGTTCTCCATCTCATCTTGATGCATCTTATATTTAAGTTCTAACTCAGCTTGTGCCTGTTGAGCTTGTTGCTGCAATTGTGCTTGTTGCATCTGAAGTTGTTGCTGTTGTTGTTGCTGTGCTTCCTCTCTTCTCTTCTTCTCATTATTCTCAACCATCCTTTGTTTCTCAGCAGTACTCTTAGTGGTATATATCTTCATGATAGCTGAGAAGTCAAGAGCTTGATTCTGAAGGGCAGCCTGTGCAAGTGTGTCAAGTTTCTGACTAAGTTCCATGGTACCATTGCTATTGTCTACTACAAGACCATAATCACACTCTGCAAACTCATCACCATCAATTTCTACAATCTGTTTACTTCCATTGTCAAGGACATAGTCAAATTTCTTTTTTCTACCTCTAAGAGCAATCTTAGCTGTCTCTAGAAAACATTCAAGTACCCTCTTCTTTACATCATCATGTATGAAGAACAATCCTTCTGTAATAAGTGAAGATTGAAGAGTAGCCCTCTCAACACCCCCTACAGTCTCTCTGTTGGAAATCTGACCTTCCCTTTGCTTGGAGATTCCTGCTAGCTCTCCAATCTTAGTGGAAATCCATTCCAGCAAACTAATATATTGTTGAATCTCATTCCCAAGGGATGCATCTATAACTCCTGAGGAAGCATTGTTCATGGCACCTGCCAACTTACCAGTGGCTACACCTATGTTACCTTCCTTGAAGCTATCCTCAGCTGCTATGTTATTGACATTGATATAGTACATCCACTTATCAACATCCCATCCTTTAGGCACCTTGGCAAAGTCCATCCTAATGATTTTACCCATGTTCTTTGCTATTACTTTATTAAGTCTATCATGGATAACATCATAGAGATAAGCATAAGGTTTCATTATATCCACAAGAGAGAAAGGCTCATTACCATTGATATTGTAGATACTGCCAATAATGCCAAAATGACACCTTGAAGGATTACTAAGCCTATTGTACTGCACAGGTCTAGGTCTCATGTTTACATAGATGTCCTTACCTATCTTAGTACCTTCCCATGCTTCATTAACCCAAAATGTCTGTTCTTCCTCTCCTTTCATAGGGTCGCAATGGTAAGTCTCTGGATAGAAGTTAAACTCTTCCTCACCAGTTTCAGGATCATAGCTCTTTACTTTCTTAATTTGTCTTCTAGATTTCCAATACACCCTAAGTACTCTCACATTACCATTGCTATCATAAGGTAAGTAAGACTCATCAAAGGTATTGTCAAATAGACTATAAGGGTCTATTACAGCATCTCCTGCTGTCTCAACACTAATATTAGGAACAAATCCATACCTAGGATCTAGGTTATCCATACTATCAGTATAAGGACTGGCATTACTATTGTCAGGAGCATTCTCCAGGGCTTCTATATCTTTCTTAGACAGTTGGTCATAGAAAGTATCAATGATTCTACCAGGATTCCAATAATCCTCAAGTACTATCATGTCAGCATCCTCTATCTTATTTGAATAGCCTGACTTGATGACTCTCATCTTAGTAGGATTTATTTTCTCCACATAAGGTTCCCCTCCCACTATATCACATTGATAAGCTTCCTCTCCTACAGTATAGGCATCAACAAAACCTTTATTGAATAATTGAGGAATGTTAAGTTCCTTCATGTAATGATTAAGCAAAAGATTGCCTCTTACCTCTCTTTTATCTTGGTAATCATAAGTAAAATAATCTGATTGCTTCTGTAACTCTTGGTTAAACTCATCCTGACTTTGGGAATCATCCATAATTACTTGCTGAAGCATCATGTTTACTTGATTGTTCTTTTCCTCTTCTATCTCTGATACAGCAGTTGGATTAGTAACTACAACCCTAAAGTCAAAGAGCCTCTTAGCTTCCTCACCTTTTAAGACAGAAAGCTTTGAATTGATGATAGAATAGTGTTGAATATTATCCGGAATAAATGATGCATCCAAGCTATATGGATTTACCAATTGCTTGAGGTCACTCATGTGTATTTTACCATTGATAAGGTCATAGTTTATCTTCATAGCCTGTACAGACTTCCTTGTCAAGTGATAATGAAGTAAGCTATGATTGTCTCCAAAATCCACACATCTGCGCCTCCAAGATTTACCTTTCTTATTGAAGGTTAATTGTTGTGATGGAAATCCACCTATTGCGTTATATGCCATATTTAATCTCTTTATTTATTTTTAGGCAAAGATAATAAAAGGGATAAGCATTAAACAGGCCTTAATAACTTTGGTAGATGAATCTAAATATATTGGTTAGCATTATATATAAAAAGGAGAAAGACTCCCTTAGGAACCTTCCTCCTTGTATCAAACAGTTATTCTTAATATCCTCTTACACATGGAAATAGGAACGTATATTAAACATTCCATCTTTATCTTTCAACTTATCAAGAGCTAGTAGATGTATAGCTTCAAACAATTCATTACTAGGAATACTAGATAATGACTTACCTACTATCTTAGCAATAGAGGTTGAACTATCAGAGTAAATCATATTCATAGTTACATACATAGCCCACTTATTATAATAAGGTTCCTCTTCCATACAGACACCTTGGGATTCCATCATGGTTTCCCATTCTGACATATCCCAACATCCCTTAGGAGTCATATTGCTTACTATAGTAGTAGCCTCCTTCTTAGAAAGATAGTTATGCCAATTAATAGCTTCCAACTTATCAAGATAATCCTGTGCTACATCTGGTCTTAACTCTACCATATCTTTCATCATACACTTCATAGTCTCACCAAAGACCTGCATATACTTAGGCTCATTGGATGTAGCCATCTTAGTGTAGAGTCTATTAAACTCATTCATTATTTCTTTCTGTTCCATAGCATTATATATTATTCAACAAGTAAATTCTTTAACTCTAGGAAATCATCTTCATTGAAGACTATTGTCTTGTTACTACCAAAGATAATATTGGTGAAGATATTCTCAGGAAGGGTAAGTGCTATCTTTCCTTTGCCAATGGAGCCTTTTACTACTCCTATATCAAAAGGAGATTCCTCTATACCTTTGAATAGTTCCAAGGCATCCATAAACAAGGTGTCCATATTGATGTTACCTTCCTCATCAGCAAAGAACAAAGCAGCATTGTCAATTCCATTGCTTATCTTGCCTTTATACTTATTGATGATGTTATGACATCCTCTCTTAATATATACTGATGGTACTGCCAAGGTAGGATTCTCCTTTAACATGTCATCAACTCTTTCCTCTAGCCATAGGTCAATACCGCCTAGGAATTTCTCTTTCAATGTCTCTATATTCATTTCTGTTCCCCTTTCTGATTCTTAATATAATTCAAATATTCTTGCCATGTCTTATCACTATGGTTTGCTATATAGTCTTTCCATAAAGCCATATTTTTATCCTCTTCTTGCAAGGCATTTTTCTTTAGTTTCCTAATAAGTGCAAGGTGTCTTTCCAAGGCTTCCTTGCCATCCTTAGTACTTTCTACAAGGGGTCTTATGAGCTTGAGTTCTTCCCTTTGAAGAATATTGGCAACATCTTGATAACTTTCTACAAAGTCTTTATTTTGATTAAGAAAACTTTTCTGTGAATTAGTTAGACCATCCATTATCTTATCAATTTCATCCCAGATAGGTGTTTTAGATTGCTGAGGCTGCATTGTAAAGTTATTCTTTTGTTTTTGTAATTCAGCAAATTTCTGTGCCCATTCAGCCATTTGTGAATCTATTGTAGGAGTTGATTGTTGTCCTCCTAATATGGGATCTGATGCAAAATTCATAATGTATATCTTTTAAGTTGGTGATTATAAAGGAAGGTGCAGGCTCACCTAGTTATAGGGTATTGCCTCTCACCAACCTATTTATTCTTCTTAGTCTTTTTCCTAAGTACCTTTTGCTTAGGCACCTGTAGAGGGTGTGGCAGTACCACAACTACAGCCAGAGTAGCTGCCATAACCATTTACTACAGGAGTATTTGGCAATACCAACTGACCTCTGATGCAAGTACAAGTTTTCCTGTCTGTATAGTTCATCAACAATTGGTCTTGGTATGGACGAATAGCTTTAAGAACAGCTACTTCCTTATCAAGTTCATTGAACTTAGCTGCATACTTAGCCTCTACTGCTGCAAGGTTAGCCTGAGAAGCATCATAACTATCTCTCTGATTCTTATAAAGACCAAAGCCCTGCTGAACCATAGCATCCTTCAACTTGGCATCACCCTCAGTCAGAGACTTATAGAGACTAAACTCTGCTTCCATAGCTCTCCTATTCTCAGAGTTCAATGCTTCTACAAAGCCTTTCCACATAGAGAACTTCTCTGCAACATCAGTCTCCCTCATTGCATAGAATTTATTGGATGTGTCAAGCTTCAAACCAAACATATCAGTAAGGAGCTTAACCTCATCAGCATTCTCCTTCTCCATTACCTCCAATGCTGTAGGAGCAGTATTACTAGTACTCATTCCACCATAGGTATTGATGTTTACATTGTCAGGCATACCTCCATTAAGGGATCCAAAAATGCTTCTGTTGTTATTACCAAACAACCAGGAACCTGCACCAAGTGCAGTACCAATAATACCCAGTGTTAAGCCTGCATTGCCTGTGGATTTGCTAGCATACTCATGCTTTCTGTTGTCATCCTCATAAATTTTCTTCTCGATGACTTTCTCATTTGTCATATCCATGATACAATCTTATTAAACAATTAATATTAGATTTATAAATACACAAGTAACCGATTACTGGAGCAAAGATATAACAAAAAAGGCTAAACAACATTAAGTTGCTCAGCCTCTTATAGTAAGTCATTAAATATCAAATATTTCTCTTGAGCAACATAAGTTGCTTTAGTTGCTCAACATCATCATATTTCCATACTAAAGAATGTTGATGAAGTATCTTCTTTCCTCTAGGAAGGACTCCTTTCACTACAATCCTATCCAAAGTAGATGAACTAATACTCAGTTCCCCACACACTTCTTTCTTAGTTAACCATTCCTTTTTGTCTATAGCAGTACCTCTTCTATCTAATTCATACTTAGCAAGATTACTAAAGTAAGTAATATCTGCTTTTGAGCATTCCCCATTACTGATCATTGACTTAAATTTATCCAAAGCACTGCAAAGATATTGTTCTTTAAGCTGCATCATATTTCTTTCTCTTCATTGCCTTTACTATCTCATCATACTTTTCTTTTCTTGCTTTACTTCCTTTAAATAAATCTGTTATACCTAGTATAAATGAGAAAAACAAGTTCTTAATTATCTTAGGAATATCTGCTTTATGTTTCCACCATAAACCAAGTATCTCCATAGCATATATGCAGAGAGTACAGTATATTAAAATGTAATGAGAGTCAACCATCTCATTAGTGCAAAAGTAAGAACCATAGTACCATCTCTCTACATTAATAAATATAAAGTAAACAAAAGGCACTCTGAATAGATTACATCTTCTAAAAAGATAAGTAGCAGGTAAGAATATAGCTGGTATAACAAGATATATCAAGCTATAAATCCAAGCTATGCATATACTATTAGCCTCTGGATAATCAAGAACCTCATGAGTATTTTGAGAAAACACATAGAATATATACCAATGGGATAACATAATACCAAGAGGTACTATCACTGCACACCATTTGTAAAGTGTCCATATACTTCTTTCTCCTTGAGTGGACATACTACTTTCTTCTGAGTCTACAAAATCTACCATAGTAATCTGTTTTTAAGTTAATTTTTTATTCTTATTTTAATTAAATGATGCTGCAAATATAATAATTATTTTACTGAAATCCTTCATTTTGAAAATAAATTATAGTTAAACATTATTAATAGTATCAAATTAACAGATTTATTGGTTAAATAAGCAATATATCTTATAATTTGATACTTTATACTTAACCTAAATAAGAAATATATATTAAATATGTATAGTGAGGAGACTTGCTATCTGATGGGCGGATTGATGCAGGCAACAGAAAAGGAGCAATGCTAAGCACTGCTCCTTTTTAGTTATTTATATTTTAATTTAATGTGGCAAATGGACTGGATTTCAAGTCTTCGCTCATTCTTGATATAGTCCTTAAATCTTGCGCTTCTTTTCCAACCTTTTTACATTTTCCCATTAATAATGCAGTCGATTCTTCAACGTCATCTCTAAATGCAATAGCTTTTCTCTTTACTTTCAATATAAAAACAATAAAGTTTAAATATGAAAAAACAGTGCTAACCAATAATATCCACCACCAATAATCAGTAATATAATCTATAATACACCAACCAGAGTTACATAAAACTATTGTTGCCAATGCCATCACAATGAAACTATATGCAGCGTGCCTTAATGAAGAAAAACGTAACCATGAATAACGAAATTCATACTCACCTAAGCACCATCCAAAGAAAATATAAACTACAGATAGTATACTTAATACAGATAAATGCCTAAGAGCAAATTCTTTAAAATTAGGTTCTATGCCACCTAATAATAACACAAAAGCATTAAACATAAAAACAAATAAGCATAAAGAGGACATACTACGTGTTTGGCACATTTCTGTCATTTCTGATAGCTTTTGTGCCTCCATGTTGTTTATTTCCTTTTTTGTCTGTTCATTCTTACGTTTTACCTCCTCAATTTTACCATTTGTACTTTGTCCATCAATTACTACGGGATGAAGTTGTTTTAAACTTTCATCATCCATCAATACATCACGGCATTTAGTAAATGAATCGTTGATAAACTTTGTAAACTTGAAGAACCTCTCACACAAGTTTTTAGTGTAAGAGGTTACATATTCTGTAGCAACAAAAGCGATAGACATTGTTGCTGCCATACAAACCAATGTAGAAAAATCATTTATTGCCATCTTCAAACAATTTGATTAAGTCTATCTCTTTTGCATCTTCTCTAACAAACAACCCATCAAAGAAAGTAATTAAATCCTTTGCCAAATTAGGGTTGTTAAAATTACATTCTGCTGTTCGCTTCTCTATATCTGTTTCTATACGATATGCTTTATCATCAGCTACAGTAAAATGAATTTCCTTTTTACTTGGGTCTTCTGTAAAATAAGGACAAGCTTTACTTTCCTTCACTTCTACTGGGTAATTCTTTTCCTTATAGTAGGCAAGACGTTTGTATAAATTAGATGCTTTTGCATTCTCTTCATTATACTTGTTTAGTAATATTTTTAGTTTGCCTCCCCTTTCTAGAAACTCACTTAATGCAATAATGTATTCTTGTTTATTACCAACATGGTGACATAGGCAACCTGCGAAAATGCGGACTTCTTTTTGAGCAGTCTGGAAAATCCTCACAAGCACCTCTAAGGCATGTTCTTCATCGGAATTGAGAAAAGTTTTATTCTCTCCGCTGATAGACAATGCCATCACGAAATCTTTATAGTTCTTTTCAACTGCCATAGTATAAAGTTCATAAAATTGTTATAACGTTATTTGTTTAAATGCTTCTAAGCGATTGCAAAATTAATCAAATGTTTTCATATCAACAAATTTCTGTTTATATTTTTATATAAACTTGCAAAGATTTACCAAATGTTTTACAAATAATTTTAAAAATAGTTCTAAAACATTTTACTATTGTGACAATTCCAACACAACAAAGTGTTGCCAACTAGAAAGAGCAAAGGGAGTACCTTTAAATACTCCCTCTTGTTATTTCCAAAGTCAGCTACTTAGCGGACTACTCCACCTGTATTATTTATTGTTTCACTCCGTTTACCCAAATTATATAGCCATAGTTCTTAATCGTGGATATGGCTTCATCTGATGCGCTAGTTCTTGTGCCTGTCAAACCGATGTTTCCGGTTTTTCCTTTTTGGCAGTTTGCCATATTTATTAAGAAATTGTCAATATCGCTTCCAAGGATAAGATTTTCACAAGTGAAAATCTTGGAAGATGAACTTCTTGTACCTTTCCAACTTACAGCCACATTGCACTTCACGTCAACAACATTTGCTGGTAGCAAAGACAGGTCTCCATAAACCTTGTTGGACAGAGATATTTCCTCTAAGGCTGTATAGCTGGCAACGTCTGACATATTGCAGACAACATTGTCATCATTTAAGAGATAGATGCCTTTAAATGAGGAAAGTCCCTTGACATTCTTCAAGTCTCCACTGACAGAAGGACAATTATCCAAACTCAGATATACTAAGTTAGCCTTACCATCGAAAGCTGCTATGTCACCATATACATCAGTGTTTGAAAGGTTCACGATGTTCAGAGCCTTTGAGTATGCAAGTTCTGACAAGTCAAATGATATTGGTGAATGAACTGAAGTTTTGTTTTTGTTTCCTGCTGAGAAAGAAGTTATGTTATACTTGTTTGGAATAAAAAAAGTGGCATCTGCATTGCTTATATAAGCACTGTTAGTCTTAGTGCTATCTAAAGGCAAACTAGTTCCTAGGTTGTCACCCAAACTGCTTGATGTGAAGTTCGCATTCACCAGTCTGATAGTCTCTGCTGTTGCAATATCAACTGTAAAACCACGGTTTTGCACAGACGGACTGTCAACGCTAGGTAACTCTACCTTCATTTCTCCTATTTTTGGCAGTAAGTTGTTGTTGGTACTGCCTTTTAATTTTGTAATTAAAGAAATTCCCATAATTATTATATTTTTAATTTATAAACATTTGCACGATAGCAATATCTGTACGTATCATATTTAGCCTCAAACAATTTCTTTGCACCAGAGTATTTCTTGCCACTCAATGTTGTTGTTGTTCCAATCTCAGAGACAAAATCATAGACCCCCCAAATTCCCATGTAAGAGAACGCCACAGCAAAGATACCTTCCGTAAGCATGGTTACACCACACATTTCTTGGCTGAAATACTCTGGCATCTCATAAACCTTATAGTCGATAATTTTTTTCCTATCCCAGTCTATTGAGATTTGTATGAGTCTAGAAATTGTCTTGCTCTTGTAATCGGAATCACTTCCATTGGTAGGGTCGTATCTCCAGCCATTGCATTTAGGGTTGTTTTGATAATTGTTTCGCTTGTTCTGCACACTGGCACTCCCATAGCTCTCACTAGTCCAATAGTTGTTGTCAAACATTGTGTAAGTAGGGTATTGTGTACCGTTGATGCTCTTCATGCCCCAATATTTCACATCGTGTGGGTGAAACCACTCCCAATCTTCCACAGGGTCAGTTGAAGCATCCAATCCACTTGGTTGGTTCGTGAAAGAGAAACCGTCAGGCAAAACTCTCTTGGAGTCCAAGTAACCAATGTTTTTCACACCTCCAACTCTTCCGATGATAGCTTCATCATAGTCCTTAGTCTTTGAGCCGATGGTTACTGTTCCATCTGAGTTGACAACTCTTCTCACCTTGACAAATGAATTACAATCACGGAAGTTCATTATCAAGTTTCCGTCATAGTCCAATCCCAAGGTGTTCATGTGTATGTTCACACTGGAGTTCCCATATATGTCTGTGTATAACTTTGGATAGTCGTGGGTAGAAAACTCACCTATAATCTTATATACACCATCAACCTTCTTGACCTCATGCACTAGGAATCCGTTCACTCCCATAGTTCCAAACCCTTCAACACTCACAGTTTTCCAGTCTATCTCGAAGAAAATATAGTGACCGTCCTCTATGTAAATAAAGTCGTGGTGGTCTGGCAAGTGGCTTGACCAATTTGCATTTGTCAAAGTCTGCCCTTTGGCATTCAAGTCCTTCTCCAAGAGAATCATGTTCTCGTCAAACAGACAGAAGCCAACCCCAAGTGTATCTTCTCGCTGTGAGCCTTGCAAGATGGTGGCATATCTTCCGTTTCCATTTTCATCATAGAAGTGTTCTGCATTATTGTAAGCCATTGTTGCGACACCGATGTTCTTCAACTTAGTTATACCCTTTTCGCTCATTTCCAACAGATATTTGTTGTTGCAGATTACGAATCTGTCAAACAAGCCGTTGAAAGTACCACTGTAGGTAAATGCAACCCAATCAGAAGGTAGATTGTTAGGTTGAATGACTGATACATCAACCTCTCTTGCCTTGATGGCATATCCATCTTCCGCATCTATGTAAAGTTCAAAGTACTTACCATCTGTAGCTTTTATGTAAGCAACATCATTTGAGAGGTTGAATGCTTGTATCTTCAATTTGTCGATTGTGCAAAAATCTCCACTGTCACTTTTCTCAACAGTGTAATTACCCTTTGATATTATCAAGTCATTTGTCGCTGATTCTTGAACGGCAAATCGAATGTAAGATGCCCAAGTCCAATCATAAGGAATCTGCACAGTACTGCCAGGCAACTGATTATTTGGCATCAGACGCTCTGCATTTTTATCATTCTTGTCAGAGACTATAATCATTCCTGTTGCTGTTCCTGTTCGTGTAAAGGATTCTCCAGCTTTACACTCAATAGGATTTGATAAAATATACCCTGCATTAGGTGGAGTGAATATATTTGTCCCATCTGTGTATGATGCAGTGCATTCTGATGGCTTCAATAAATTTTGCTTTCCATGGTCTTTCACTCCATCTATTTTCATGATGGAAACGGAATCTACAGCCTTGCTTACTTTGGAATCAATTATGTTTTCAGTAGCAAATCTAGAAAGGTCATATTCCTTGCCATCTTGTAAATAAGACTTGGAGTCTAAAACTGTTTCATGGCGAACACCTTTCCTGTCTCTGCACCCAAGGATTCTGTTATCAGCATCAACCGTTATCTCCATTCTTCCCTCGGGGTCTTCGATATGGGAAAACTCTGTTGGGATAGTCTCAGACTTGACATTGTGGATATAGTGGCTGCCATCTGCATTTGTGGCAGACAGCACCTTACCATCTGCGTCAGTCTCAACTGCAAGATATTCCTCGTTATCTTGCTTGGATAGATGGCTCAGTTTCTCTGTCAAGGTCTCACTGTTATCGGGGAACTTGACGGCATCAGATACCGTGGCTGGGTAGAAAAGTTCCTTTCCACCGCTTCCATCGTCAATGTATTGTTTCTTTATCTTTGCCATATTTTTAAACTTTAAAATAAATCTTTATAATCGTAACTGGAGACATCTGTGAGTATCAAGGAGGATGATGTGACACTGGCAACCTCGTAAGTAGGATTCACCCATTGCCCATTTCTCCTCACATACTCTAGATTAGTACTCGGTGCCTCGTCAACTTTATTGGGTATGGCATCAAGTCTAGCCTCTACTTGTGCTCCACTGTATTTGCTATTGTATGCCATCTTTCAGAACATTAAAGGTTGTACCATCAGAAAGTTTGAATGTGTCAAACACCTCTCGCTTTCCCTTTCTGTTTACCCTCACATTACGAGATACTTGCTTGTCTGTAGTGGTAATTGAGAAGTTCACCACCTCGTCAATACCCTCGTTAACTCCAGCTTCAACGGTGACTGTTGTAGAGCCTATGCCACTACCTTTCATTGTCACCCCATTCTTCGTAATGCTTTGTGCCATAAGCTTACGAGATTGACCAAGTTGTATTACTCTTCACATCAAATGATACAGCTGTACCTTGGTAAGTCAAATCAATGCTTTGCTTGCTGACAGACAAAGTAGCGTCTCCTGCTGCCTGAGTGAGCACACAAGTATCTGTGTTACCTGCATCGTCAGTGACAATAATCTGAGCAGTCTTCTCTGTGATGGTCTCGTTGAGAGAAACAGGGATAACAATGCTCCAATCATACTCAGCGTTTGCTCCAGGGTCTCCTGTGATTGCCACACCATTTGCTGTTTCTACACCTGCTGCGGTGTACTTGGCTGGAAGCGTTGGTTTGAGTGTGTTACCAGATGTACCAATGGAGAAAGTAAGTGTCTTAGCGTTAGACTTACCACTGATTGTAACATTCGCTCCTGCCTTGGCTGCTGTCGCTGTGTCCTGTGCATCCACATACTGAGGCTTACCAGCTTGGTTTACCGCAACGGACACTGGGGTTACATTGGCTGCCGTGATGGTAAGTGTAGTACTGCGCTTGTTACGACCTGTGTTAGGTGCATCAGAACTTACATTAACGGTGGCATTGCCACTTCCACTTGAAGGCTGTACCTTCGCCCAATTTGCTTTACTCATATTTGTTTATAGTTTATGTAATATTCCAATTTAACTTGGTTATAATATCAAAGTCTGCTTCGTTCAAATTACCGAGCCAAAGGTTAGATGCACTAAGCTTTATAGGATGTTCCTCTGGCTCTAAATCTGAAAAAAATCAGGATAATCCTCTGAGTTGAAGTCCTCGACCTTTACAGTGTTTCGGTTCTCTGCTGAGGTTTGGAACTTGCCTACTAAAATTCCATCCCTGCGAATACCAAACAATACGTGGTCTGCTGCATCAAGCCAAACAGCAAGGAACTCCTCGTTCTGCTCTACATGGTACATTTCATTGAGAGGGAAGTATGGCTTGCCAGTGGCTCTGTAGATACCAAAGAGAAGTCTATCCTCGCTATCTGTGATGCCATGGATGAACTCCTCGTTCTCTATGACCTTGAATGGTGAATCTTGCACATTGCCTTCCTCATCCTTGATGACTGTTTTATCAAGGTTCTTTGCTACATTATCAAGATTTGCAAGGATGCTTGTAAGGGTTTCAGTATTCTCTATATTGGCAAAGAATGTCTTCAATTCATTCATAGTGTCAATGACATTAGTAGTGTCCTCGTCACCAATGATAGTTACTACTCTATCAGCAATCAAGTCAATTTGAGACTGCATCTTATCCTCTATAGAGCTAGTCTTACCATGAACTGGAGTACCATCCCATTGTATACCAACTAGCAATTTATCCTCTGCATCAACCATTGCAAAGATAAATTCCTCATTCTGAACATATTTAAAAGGAGAGGGAACTAAATTACCCCCATCATCTTTAATAGCAGAACTATCAATAACCTCTTTCATGGAGTTCATTGTTTGTTCCATTCTTTCTCTAGCTTCATCAGCTTTGGTAGCAGCTTCCTTGCTGGCTTCTGAAGCTTTGTCATTGATACTTTTCAATGCCTCAGAGGAAATTTTTTCCTCTGTTACTGCTTCATTCTGTATTTTATCAGTTGATACAGCATCCTTGGAAAGTTTGGTATTAGTAACAGAACCATCCTTAATAGTAAGATTTAATGGTTTACCCGTACTATTCTTCAATGCTGCATTAATTAAATGTGTATCTGTACTCATAATACTGTATTATTTTTGCACAAAGGTAAATATAATAAGATATAAAAATGTATGTCTTACAAAACTCCTTATCAAAGTTAAAGCAAACAAAAAGGAGTAACCATTGCTGATTACTCCTTAACCAATCTCTGAGGCTTACTTTTTCTTTCTGCCTCCACCTTTCTTACATGCCATAATCTTAATTATTAAACAGTTAAATCTACAATTATCTACAATCTTCTATAGTCTTTATCCAAGTCTCAATCTCTTCCTTTGTGGAACCTATATTGTCAATCTCTACATTCTTATCTCTTAGGAACTTCTCCCATTCCTTAGAATCTGAAGGAGCATCTTTCCACTTGTTCTTGATTAGTTTCTGCAATGACAGTCTATATTTCTTATTACCAATAATCTTATTGAATGCCTGTGAGGATTCCATAGTTTCCTTACTCTTGGGAGCAGTTGTTATTTCCTTAGTATCTTCCTCCTTAGAGTTACTATAGCCTCCAAACACAACAGTACTTTCTTCCTTAGGTTTTGCTTCCCCAGAAATCTCAGAATCTACAGTGATTGTCTCTCCAGTATTAGGATCTATTGTAACACCTGTATCATTAATATCCTCCAAGGTTACTTCCTCTACATCATTGAATTTTACTTTACTTTCTTTCTTAACAGAGTTCTGTGCTGCTTCTTCCCTTTGTTTCTTGGCTTCTTCCTCTGCAAGTTTCTTAATGAGAGCCTTTGCCTGTTCCTCAGTAGCCTCCTTCACTTCCTTGGTATTTCTGTTTACCTTGATGGCTACAGGTTTCTCCGAGGAATCCAATACATAGTAATCCCATACATCTTTGCTAGTTGCAGGAAGAAAGTCACCATCAAGTATCTGCCTAATGCGCTTTAGCTGACTTACTTTCTTATCATCAGTGACCATGGTACCATCAAGATAGAATATATCAGCATTATCTGGACTATAGGTATAGTACCTTTGATTGAAGATAAGCTGTCTTCTGTTGGTATTTCTCCACTCACTATTTTCATCAGTAGTAGTGACAGTGTTTACAGGAGTTGCAGGGCTAATCATCTTACCATCCTTATCAAGGGCATAAATACTATAGGAACTTCCTGCTGTACCAAACATGGCTGCATCAGTCTGCAAGGCACCTGCCTCATCATACTCATTGAGTAAATCTTGGCTACCAAGTACCCTAGCAGTGATATTGATTCTAGGGTTCATGTCCTCAAAGGCTCTCATAAATTCTCCTCTGTCAAAGTTACTATCCAAGACAAAGGTCTTCTCTATTTTTCCATCATGGGTAAGAGATACCTCATTCTTATGCTTTCTGAACAATATGAAATCACCATCCTTATTCATGTGGAAGATAGTACTGAGTTCAATGGCAGCCTTTAACCTGGTCTGATAGTCTGGAGCAACAACCTGTTGAAGCAAGTCATTGATTCTATTCTTCAATGTTCCATCATTCATCTCAGTATATTTCAATACCTTCAAGTATGATGGAACCATCCTGCCATTGCTTGCTGGCATAAGCACAAAAGCACTACCTAAGTTACCTGCAACATTCCTAGGAACCATCACATTGTCTAGGGAAGTACCTACCACCAAGAACTGACTTAACTCCTGTATGCCCCAAGCAAGGTCTTCAAACCTATAATCCATAGGATTCCTTTCCTTGTCAGACAGAAGTTCCTTTACACTTCTATATGGAGTACCTTCGTCATTCACTCCCTGTCTTACTATATATCCAGGTATCTGTGAATGAGGTACTATCTCTGTGGTATAGGTATCACTTACATAGAATCTCTCATTAGGATGTTCCCTAAAGAATTTTACTCTCTCTGTGACCATCCATCCTAAAGGTTTTCCAGTACTATTCCTTGATGTAGGAGAAATCTTATTCCATATAATGTTATATAGTTCTCTCTTAGCTAAGTTATTATCCCCAAAGCTAGCAGTACCTATCATAAGATACTTCTTCCCTTGGCTTTCAATAACACCCCCATTGGCATCATCATGAATGGAGGTAATGCCTTTGTTTATCTTATTGTCATAGTCAAGCACTAGCATAAGATGTGTAGAGAGGTCATTGTCATGAGTGACATTGTTATTAATGGTAAATGACATGAACTTCACCTTAGCATGAGGATTTCTCTGTATGATTCTAGCAAGCTCATGGTCTATGATATTTTGTAGTTTAACTCCAGCTGCATCCATCCAAGCATAGAATTTATTCATCTTATCCTCAGAACCCTTGCCTTTCTTCAAGACCAACTTGCCATTATCCTCCAGTTCACTAGGCTCATACCTGCTCATGGCATTGCCACCCAATGTAACTACATTGTTCTCTATCTCACTCTCTCCTCTGACATTCACTTCATCCACATCAGTGTTGTTATCTGAGGTATGTACTTCCCTATCAGTAGTAGGGAGGCCTTCCATCTGTTCATCAATGCTCTCAGATTTCACAATGACATGATCACCTTCATCAAGGATGTGCTTGTCATTGGTCATTATGGAAGTGTCAGCAAGAGCTACCTTTCTAGCTTCCTGCTGTTCCTCTATAGCCTTGTCTATGTCAAAGTTCTTACTTACCTTCACTTGTGTTTGTTGTTTGTCATTTGCAAAGGTACCATTAAAATACCAATCTCCATCTATTTTCTGTAGAGAATCTGCAATAAACAACTCATTTTTCTTGTTTTTCTGTTCATCAGTGACAGTTTCATAGTCTTCTGGTGCTATATCAAGAGTCTCCTTGTTGCCATTGATATCAAAGGTAATATTACTCCCTACTTTGGAATTACCATGCTTATTACTTTCACCAAAGTATATTTCTCCCTTTGATTCCAATTTATAATAAGTCTGACCATTCTGTTCTACCTTATTATATACAGCTGGCTTGGTAACAGTGAAAGTAGTAGCACCATCAGGGTCTCCTTTCTTGTTGAACATAGATGGGAAAGCTGTAGAGGATTTAGTCTTGGCACTCGCTATACCAACCTTTACCTTACCTCCTTCTCTATAACCATTATATATAGCTTCCTCAGAGTCTAAAGGAACTTCGGCAATTATACCATTGCCTCCTGCTTTAAATCCCATATTAACTTTACTAGAGTTAAAGGCATCATCATTCTTTGTTTCTTTTGTGCTATCAGTTCTGGTAACCATAAAGTTTCCCTTCTTACCTTCACCATAGTACATATCACCAAAGCCAATACTACCATTGCCATAGTTATCACTCATCAATAGTTTTCCATCAATAACACCCTCAGGTGTTTGATATAAGTCCTCATTATCTACAGGCTTCAAGGATTTAGTATTATCTATAGGAACCTCTTTCTCTGAAGCTTTGTTCTCTGTTAGATTAGGCTTTGAGGTTTCATCATTGACTTCAATTCCATTATCTATATTTACATTACTGGTTTCATCATTGACTTTATCTTTTTCATCAGAGGCAACATTACTTAAATCAGCACCCTCAATATCATCTTTAGTAACATTTTGTGTAGTACTTACATTATCTGTAACCTCTGCTTCCTTCTTGACTTTATCATCAGCGGCTTGCTTAGCCTCTTCTTCCTTTTTCTTCTGCTCTTCCTCTCTCTTCTTTCTATCAGCCTCTTCCCTTTCCTTCCTTTGCTTTCTATTCTCTAGGATAGTGGAATCTCTTTGATAACCAAGGCTTCTCAAACCCTCCAATACATAGTCTATATCCTTGGATGCCTCAGTATTATCAGTATCATCTACTATCTTTTCAAGTGTAGGAATAATACTGTCCTTGTCGTCTATATTATTGAGTATGCTTGATATATTGTTATCTATGTTCTTCTTCCACTCCTCACTTTTATTAGAGTTGTATATAACAGAGTCAATATCCTCAGTTACCTTTTGCCATTCCTTGGCTTTATCCAGTTGAAGCTTATATTGAGGTAATAGATTTTCCTCATCTATAATATCAAGGAGCTTATGGTTATGTTGCCTAAGTAAATTATAGGCATAATTTTCCATAAAACCTTCCTCAGTATTACCATCTAACATTGAAGCTACCTCTTGTATTTTAATTATATTAGCGAGATTCTCAGCATTACGTTGGTCAAAGATTCCAGCAGCCTCCATAGCAGTCCTAATTCTTTGTTCCTCAAAAGCCTTTGATGCAGCCAGAGGATTACTAGCTATTCTATTATAGGCATCCTCATTAGTATTTATCCTTTGGGTAAGCAAGGCTATGTCCTGTATCTTCTGAAGAGCATCTGCATCTTTCATCCTAAGCCTTTGCTCAAGTTTTTCTATTTCCCTCTTCTGTTCATCAGTATAAAGACTTCTGTTGCTTTCATTCATCATCCTAGCCCTAGTAACAGGATCTAGAGCAAATATCTCATCAGCAGTAAGTACTTTCTCCTTGTTTCTTTCTAAGGTTTCCTTTCTGCTTGCAACATTCTGCTCATAGTCAGCAATACTCTTATCAAGGTCTGCTAGTTTCTCAGGAGAATACCTCTTGTCTCTTTCCCCATTCTTATTGACGTACTTCTTTCTCTCTTCTCTAAGAGTATTAAGTTTGTTTTGATACCTAGTAAGTTCCTCCTGTGCCAAAGCTACTCTTCTGGTAGTCTCGTCAATGCTCATATTAGACATATCCATCTCTAGAGACTTCCTTTTGTTGGCAGTTCTTGTTATCATACCTTCAAGATAATTCTCTTGCATCTTTGAGTTATCTAATTCAGCTTTTGCATCCTTAGCTTTATTCTCTGCTTTTAAGGTTGCATCATCAGTAGTACCCCATGTACCATGAGCATAGAGTTCCTTATATTCATTGGTAGCCTTATCAAGTTCCTCCTGCAATTTAACAGTTTTCTTCTTTTGGTCTGCAAGATCATTTTCTAATTCCCTTTGTTGCCTATTATAAGCCTTCACAAGAACTTTGGCATTCTTCCGTCCTCCTACGGAAGCTATATATGTATTGGCATCCATAGATACCTCATCAGATGAAGAATCTCCTATCTCTGATTGCATCTTCTCCTTCCTTTCCTGCCAATGACCAACAAGAGCTTTCTGTAACATAAGCTGTAATTTGACATTAGGGTCTATAGGTGTTTCTAGAGTATTCTCTATCTTGGAAATTTCCCTACCTGCATCTTCAAAAGCTTTAGATGCTTCCTGTAGTCTTTGTGCATTTTCTGCAATATCATGTAAGGCTTTTTGACTATTAGCTTCATTCTGTTCTATACCAGGATTGGCAGCATAATATTGAGAGAGTATGTTACTAATCTCTTCATCATTGAAAGGGTTATCCTTTCCTTCAACTACATTATTTAATTGTGATGCCTTATCTATCAAGGCTTTTGCATTCTGTACAACAGAAGACATAGTTGTAGAGTCTTTGGAATCCTTACCTAAGTTATTCAAGGTATTGATAGCATGAAGAGCTTTCAGATAGTTAGCAGTCTTTAAGTCTCCAAGGTTAGTATAGTTCTCAGCAGCCATATTAGATGCTACCAAGTGTTCAATATCCTCAAAGTCCTTATACTCATCAAGGAGATTGTTCACAAAGTCTGCATGATTTTGTAAATCTCTCTCTGATTGTTTCTTGCCATAATATGTATTAAGTACACCATTCTGAATAAGATAGTTAATCTGTCCTCTCCAATTATGCATTCTACCCTTGTCTTCATACTTCTGAGAACCATTCTCATTCAGTATAGGTCTATTATAATTCTCCTTATCCCTAACCTCCTCTCTCCAGAAATTGTTCTTATAGGCTTCCCTACCTTCCTTAGTTGTAAGCCTTGCTATATTAGCCATGTTAGGAGTAAAACTAAGTACACTACCAAGACCACCTACAGTAGCAGAGTTCCAAGTGGTCTCCTGACCCATAGAGTTCTGTAAACCTTTTACATAGGAATACAAGCTGTCAGCAAAGCCATAGGTACTAGCCAAAGCCTTACCATTCTGATAGGCTTGTAGATACCTATTGAAGCTATCCTCATTGATTCTCTCCGCAGCATCTACCTGCATATCATCAGTACCATTGGTCCAAGCACCTCCCCACACCTGAGAGCCTAGGGTCTTACCAAACTCCTTTAGTTTTTGACTTCTAGTCAAGAACTTACTTCCCTCTGTAGCCATTCTCTTCTTACCTTCAGAAGTAGTAATCTCCTTAAGTCCCTTTAGAGAAGAAGACACTTTCTTTGATAGACCAGCAGGGTTAGTATAAAGGAACTTTCTATATCCTAAGTTATTCACAAAGCCGTATTTTAGACCCTCTGTAAGAAAAGTATTGAGAGCAGCATCCCCTGCACCATCAATAGCTTTCTGTTGTAAATCAACATATTCCTTTGATGATTTTCTCTCATTGATGTTATTATGCACCAATTCACCAAGGATTGCATCCTGAGCTTTGGCATGAATCATTTTATCCACAGCTTTCATGTCTGCAACCCTCATACCACCATCTCTTCTCATCTGTGCAAGGTAATCAGCTTTCATACCTGCTGCCCTTGCATTGACAAGCCTGTCAACATTAGCCTTGTACTGCTTGTCTGACTGATACCTATTATATATATCACTCTTGGCAGTATTGACTAAAGCTTCTTCTGCATTGGCTAAGTTCTGTTGAAGAGTTTCTTGGAAGGCTCCCCTATTGTAGGCATAGGCAATACCCAAGGCACCTGCTGTACCCTGTGCTACCTGACCTACTTTAGTCTCAGCAGTAAGCATCTTGCCAGAGACATCAAGTGCCTTGCCAAGACCTCTGACTACCTTACCTGCTTTACTTGCAGTACTCAATGTTTTACCAAAGAGACCTACACCATAAGGAAGTAACTGAGATGCTGCATCAGCAATACCAAAGGACATCATCTTGAAGGACTCATACAATAGGTCACTATCCTCATTAGGGTTATAAGCTACCTTGTAAGGACTTACACCAAGCTTCTCATATTGCTTCTGCTCATTCTCATCAAGAGTACCAAACTGCTCTGCCCTAGTCCAGTATTGTGGATTCAAGATGCTATTGTCCTCACTGCCATCAAAGTTTCTTCCCATATTGTGAAGGGTAGTCCTGTCCATCTGCTGCCTATGAACATAATGAATGTTACCATCATCACCTTGATAAGTAAGATTGCCTCTTCTATCCTTAATGAATCTTGTCTTGTTAAGGTCTAGCACATTGCCTCTGTCATCTACATATACTATAGGCTTGTCTCCAAACTTATCCTCTGCCATTAGTCCTAGGTTATAGATACCATTTACTTTGTCAGCAGTATAGCTTAATGAAGATATGCCAACATCCTTCATAAAAAGTCCAAACTTTCTCAACACACCTTGATGCTCTGTTGCATATCTCTTAGCATCATTGTTAAGGGCTTGCATAGCCATTTCAGGAGACATATTGGCATCATAGACTCTTTTCTTTGCAAGTACCTGTCTCATATCATCAATGGTAAAATCATCCATAGGTGACTTTCTCTCCTTTTCTGAACCATTACCAAAGTACTTTGCATACTCAGGAATACCCAAATTATAAGAGTTCTTATCATAACTTGGAGTAATAGCTTTAATGAAAGATTGATATACAGCTTTATCTCCCATGCCTGTCAATTCTTGATAGGCTCTTCCTACTTGTAAGGAATACTTATTTGCAGCATTATCTGCATCCTCACTATAGATGTTATCAAGGATTCTCTGATTCTTATCAAACTCTACTTTCTTTGCAGCTTCCTCACCTCCAGGAGTAAACAGTCCAATTGCTTCAGACATTCCTTTGCCCTTAGATGCAGCATTGGTTAATGAAGCAATATTTCTCATCAAAGAAAGTCCTACTCCCATATACCCTTGTTGAATAGGATTCATGGAAGTTCCTATAGTAGATTCCTTCATCCTTTTCTTCCAAGAATCATTAAATTCTGAAGGGGTGAGGTAATCACTTTCCATGAGCTTTAACTTACCATCAGTAGAGAGTTGATTATACTTATTATAGTCAAAGCTCTTGTTATTCTTAAACAACTTATCAAATTCAGCATTGACAACTCCATCCTTATATAAAGTATTTCTCATATTAATATCAGGTATAGATTTAAAAGCATCTATACCATACATATCAATAAATTGTTTGTTGGAATAGAGATTGTTGATGTACATTGGATCATATCCATGCTGTGCTATCAAATCTTTATTCTTATTTATAAAGTTGTCATACTGAGCCTTTGAGAGACTTCCCAGTCCTTGTAAGCCTTGTAGTCCTTGTAAATTTCTTGGCATATCTATTCTATTTTAATTTCTGCAAATTTAATGATTTGCTTAGATATATGAAATATGTTTAGAATTGATGTTATTGGAGTTAAGTAGATGATTAAGTAAGTCTATATGAAATTTGTATCCCAGATTTTAAAGCAGAACTACTTGCTGAAAAATATTTTTCCTGTAGTACAATATAAAATAATATAGTCCGTTATCAAAATATATAATAATATAAGATACTGAGGCTAAATAGCTTTAGACAGAAACAAACATTCAATCATCATGGAATTATGGCAGAGAAGTTAAAAACTATTGGTTTTATACTTTTATTATTTCTTTTCCTTCCTATAGTTGTGGGAGGAAGAATACCTCATAGTATTGGGGAATTTCTAATAGGATGGGTAGGAATTGTTGTATTTATTATACTAGTTTTGTTCTTTTTATCTATTAATGGCCATAAAGAAAATTATAAAAAGAATAATGAACATTTTCATTCAGGGTATCAATATTCTGACAATAAAATAATATCTACTATAGATGAAAGTACCAATGATATAGCAATTTCATCTTCTATACATAATGCTATGATAGAACCTATTGCATCAAAGAAAGTTAATAGGAAGGCAGATATTGTTTCAACTAAAGATAATATTTTAACTAGAGAACAAGTGTTTGCTTTACTTAAAGTAGCTATTGATTTTTGTTACTGCTCTCCAGAGAGACTGTATCTTTGGAAAGGGCAATATGAGATTTTACTTGAGTTTGCGGAAACTTTAAAGTTAGGAGAAGAGCAACTTAATCTCTGTTTACAAGAAAAAGAAGAAATACTTTGTAAAGCAACAGTAGATGATGAAAATATCTTTACTTATTATGATATTGTAAAAACTATTCATCAAGATAAACCATTTATACAATTTATAAAAACTTGTATTAAATTATTAGATTTTCTGGATTCATTAGAAGATGATATACTTAAGACAGAATATTATGCTTATATGGTGTTTCCTATAATCTTGAAAGATATTGGATTTACTCAGAAGGAAATTGATGCAATTAATTATGGAGAAGGGGTATATAAGTGTAAGTATGAAAATAAGACAGTACCTTTAAAAGCAAGTAAAGAGTGTTCAAAACTCATTAAAGAAAACTATCCTGTATCTAAAGAACAGATGGCTATCTTTAAAAAGAACTGGACTTTATCTCACTTTAGAAGAGAAATTGGTATTGAGAATAGGGTTGAATCTAGGGAAAATCATACTTATAGTGAAAGCTATAAAGTATGTATATTTATCAGAAATTCAGATGGGAATGAATTTACAGTAGGATTTTCAAATTCTCTTGGAGAACTTTCTATAGAAGAAATTCAAAGAAGAGAAAAAGAATTAATGATAGGGTTATCAGACTATGGTAATTATAAATTATATGATAATAAGATTGTCCCATATAATGAGCTGTCTATAGATTTAGGAATTTAAAATAATAAAATTATGAACAACTTAGATAATATTGATATTGGAAAGAACTATACAGAGTTAATTAAATATTTGTGCAATATTGGATATAAGTCTACTGTAAACTATACAGAGGCTAATGTTTTCATACAAATCAGAAATAGTGGTGGTGAACAATATCTACAATTTAGACTAAATTATCACAACAATGTAATAACTGGATATGAATATGACAATTTACAAGTTGCTTGGAGATTATTAGGGTTTTCTACCTTTTCTCCACCTCATAGGTTTCCTAAAGACATGGATCAAAGAATTATCTTTGAAACTATACTCTTTGAGATTACTAGTTGGAAATTACAACACATAAATGAATTAGTTACAAAAACTATCAATAAAGCTTTGGACTCTAAAATAATTACTAATTGGCTTAAAACAAAAGAAGAGCAGATTAGAATTGAAGAAAGAGCTAAAATTGAAAACCATCTTTCTCTAGAAGAGTTTAGAAAAGTAATCAATGAGGAGTTAAATAAAGTGAGTATTAACTTAAAAATAGGAGATAAATGATATGAACAAACAAGCTGTTAAATGGACTAAGAGAATAGGTATAGCTATTGGTTCTGCAATAGCTATATTTCTACTTTATGTAGTATCTATTATTGGATACCAAGAGCTATATATTCCTCATCATATAGAGACTCTATATCAAGAAGGATTAACTAATCCCAGTAAGGCAAAATGGGCTGTAAAGCAATTACAAAATATAGAAGATACAGATGGGATTGCTGAGAACAAAGTTCTAGCCTTAATTAAAACTTATGCTCAAAAAGAAAACCTTTGGGCACAGATTGCATTAGAGCAATATAATGAAGAGCATGAAATTCCGATAGAGAGTATTATTCCTATAAATAAGTATATTTGGGGAATTACGCTAGGTAAGAGTACTAAGCAAGATGTTTGGAATTATCTTGATTCTAAGGATTTATGGCATCAGGAATTAAAAAATGGAAGTATTACTCAAGTATATAAAAGTTTTGAGTTTGCAGGAATATTTTGGAATTATGTAAACTACAAATTTACTAATAATAAAGTATATGAAATTACTTTTGTCTGTAATACAAAAGGGAGTGCAGAAGAATACTTCAATATACTTAAGAACATGCTTATGACAAAATATACAATTTCAAAAGGATATAATATAGAATGTCCTACAAAATTATATATTACAGACTCTAATACACTAATAGAATTAATATTAGATTATAGTAGTTTATACCTTACATACACAGACTTAAGATTAGCAAAAAAGAAATATCAAAAAAACATCAATAGTATTTAACTGAATAAAGGGTAGACAACAATCTACCCTTTATTTTATTCTGGAATATCATTAGTTCCTCCAGAGAGATTATCAGAGGTACTATCCTTATTTGTGGCAGCTTGCTTAGAATTACGAGGAATAGCTATATAAATATCTTCCTCAGATTCTTCATTAGATCTGTACCAATGATGCTTTATGTCAGAACCCTTTGGCAAAACATATATTTCATAATCTGACAGATTCCCATTTCCAATGGCACTTCTAAGATTTTCATTAGTGATATTTCCATTAGCATCTACAAGTTGACTGTATTCCTGAGAGGACAAAGCCCTAGCTTTGCTTAAATCCTCTATAGGAGTTCCTATAACATTATCTGCATCATCAGCACTCTTATATTTAGTACCACTCTTTGCTCCCACCATAGTAATACCTTGATTCCTTACATTATAGGCAGATGTTCTACTGTTACCTTTATTACCTGATGTTTGTGCCTTAATAGTTGCAATAGCAGAAGCTTTCTGTAAAGAAGGATCCTTACTAGGGTCATAAGTAATAGTTCCTGTCTTTGAATTATAAGTAAGACCTTGTGAAGCAAGGCTAATGTCTTGTCCTCTCCTTTGAAGTTCCAATTGTTGTTTAGCTCTAGCATCAGCCACTTGCTCTGCCTTGGTAAGCACACCAAGGTCTCTCTGAGGATTATGATTCTCTTGATAGATAGCACCATTCAGCATACCTTGTAAGTAATATTGAGTTGCCCTATCTCTGTTATAACCACTAAGATTTTGATTTACTCCACTGGCTTCCATGTAATCATCAAGGGAGGCTTTTAACTCTGGTATAGCATTCATATCTTGTCTAAACTTAGCAAGGAGTTCTGGACTATAACCATATTTAGATACTAAGTCTCTATAGTAACCTCCCAAGGTAATATTTCCCTCACCTACATTTACCATTCTAGATGAAGCAGCTTTTCCAGCCTCTGCTCCCCTAGCATATAACTCATTACCACTAACACTATATAAGTTAGGAGTATTACCATCAAGGAAGTTATCTATGTTAAGGTTATCATCTGCATATAGCATTGAGTGGTCTTGAGCATTAAGACTCCTTCTGAGTTTCTTCTCTTCCCTCATGGCTTCATCAGCCTGTAACAACCTACCTATCTCACCTTGGTATCTTCTTTTCAAGGAAGTCAAGGCTCTTCTATTGCCCATGGTAAGACCATTGTGTGCCAAGTCTTCTGCTTGGGTTCTAAGGTCATTGGCATAACCTTCATATATCTGTCTAGCCTTACTTCCCTCAGGAAGTGTATCACTGAGATACTTAAACTTGTCTGCATTTTGTGACAATGTATCATACTGTTCCTCACTCTTCTCATAGGCATCCTTGTATGCAGTAAATGGTACTAGCATCTCCTGCATACTAAAGGGTTGAAAAGAACTATCTACTACAAATTGGTATCCACCAGCCATATCTTCTACTCTTTAAAATGTTAAACCTCTTTTTCTCCTATTAATTCTACCACCACAGGCATTCTTCTTAGGTACTCTCTTAATCACATAATCATTACCTATATGTTGTTTATCACTCATATTGCCAAAGATTCCATCAGCAGCCATATCAGCAATCATATTATGCTGGGCATTCTCCTTTCCCCAAGCCCCCAAGCCAGCAAAAAGACCATTGACATTGCCATAAATACCTTGGTTCCATGCAGCATCAGCAGCCATTCTTTGCCTAGCAGCATCCATTTGCATCTGAGCCTTGAAGTTCCTTTGATTATTTTGTATTTGTGCATTGGTAGCAGATGTTTGATTAAATGCCTGTGAGTTAAACATATTGGTACCTCTGTTGAAGTCAGCAACCTTTTGTCTCTGAGCATCATTATATTCAAGGGCTTGCCTATACAGATTACCACTTGCTATCTGACTATTGTAACCATTTGCAAGAAGTCCTGCTGTCTTAGTACCTAATGTAGAGTTATTGTTAAGGATAGCCCTGTCAGTAGCCCTACTATTGGCATTCATTCTATTCTGTTCATACCAAATGTCCATAGGTCTATATCCTATGTAATCACCTATAGGTTTGTAGGTAGCCAATGCAGGAGCACCACTAGCAGCTTCCACTGCTGCATCCATCTTGGAATAGTCTGGTTTACCTATGCCCAATGCTTGCATACCAAGACCCACAGCAGGACCAAACAATCCTGCATATCTACCCCATGTAGGCTTATGCACAGGAACTAACTCTGTTTCCTCTTCCTTCTTAGTACCATTAGCATCAGTAGCTACAGGTCTTTTATAGTAGTTGTAAGCATAGTCACTATTGGCATCTGCCCAACTATAATTACCTACACTAGACCATTCCTTAGGAACATCACCATATATCTGCTCTACAGTACCATCATTATTGATTACATAGTTACCTGTCTGCTTGTTCCTCAACATCTCATCAGGAGTCTTCCAATAAGTACCAGGGTGAGTATTCCTTACACCAGTGCCATTAGGGCCTTCAAAGATAGTCTGATAATCTCTCTTTGCATCCTTCAGCCAACCATTGGCATCTACATACTTGGCAGCATAATCCCTTGCTGCTTGTGGTGCGTCTTGACTATTAAGAATGGATTGCAAGTATGTAAGTCTATTTCCTTCGTCAGCCTTTAGCCAGTCAGAGCCTCTCTTGTAGGCATCTGTCTGGGAGAGAGCCTTGCCTATTTCCTCAGAGTTCATACCTTTCTTCACAAGACCTTTCTTTACTGCTTCCTTCCATGCAGCATCAGTACTACCATTCCAAGCATTATAATCTTCTCTACCCCAACCCCCATGAGTGAAGTCAAAGGTTAGCTTATTGTTCTTTGGTGGTACATAAGTACCAAAGTCATAACCTCTTTCTATGGCATCACTGAGTGCAGGGTTAACTCCTGCCAAAGCATTCATAAAAGGTTTGTTCTGTAGTATATTCTCCCAGTCTGTTATCTTGTCAAGCTTCTGACTTAAAGCCCACTTATCAAAATCACTGTCTGTGTGGATATTAAGAGCCTTATAAATGGCTTTCTTCAAGTCTCCACCTTTATCAAATCTATTCATTTTACCACCACATGCATTAATCTGTTCTTCATTTCCTTCCATCTGAGGCTGCTCTACTGCTTGTTGTTGCATCTGCTCATCAACTTGCTGTTGAGATTCTTGCTGAGTATTATTCTCTTCCTCCTCTGTAGGTTGTTCCTCTTGCATTTGTTGCCCTTGGGCTTGCTGTTCCTCCATGGATACTTGCTGCATGATAGCTTGTTGTTGCTCAGGAGGCAGTTGATTAAAGGCTTCCTCAGCTTCTCTTTGTTGTTGTTCCCCCTTTTGTCTTTCCTGCTCATCTGCTAAGTCATGGAGTTGTTTCTTTAATCCCCTGAGTGATATAGGGTCATTTGGTCTTTCCTCACTCTCCTTCTCTAGTTTTTTTGATAAGTCAGCAAAACTAATATCTGTGTTCTTTCCTACATGGAACTTAGCCTTGGTTTGTTGGTCTGCCTTAATTCTCTTTGAGAAAACATAATCATCAAAGATAGTCTCTCCTTCCTCAACAAGATTAGGATAGCCATTGTCCCTATTGATACCTACTTGTACTCCACCATAAGGATTTTCTGAGTGGCTACCTCCAGCATCTATACTAGAAAGACCATCAGTGAAATCTGAGCCATTTGTTTGCAGGTCACCACCTAAAGCAAACTTAGTAGCATTCCTAGCAAAGTTGGCTCTTTTCACTACCTCTGGAGAGTACTTATCCTTGTTGGCTAATACATGGGATGCAAACTCCTGTACTCCCATACCATGAGCTTGTGCTTCCTCTGTAAACAATCCTTCATGACTTTTCTTGATATGTATAGGACCACCTGCTGCAAAGGATTCCAATGGTGTCACTGCTAAGTTTCCAAAAGGATTTGTTGATATTTTATTCTTGGCTTCTGCTGACTTATTCTTCATAGTCAGATAGTCAGACATAAAGTCATAATCTATTGCTCCCCCATTAGTAGAATTAAGAGGTCCACCAAAGGCAGAGAAGTTAGCAAATACTGAATCATCAAGATTCTTATCTACATTTTCTGCCCCAGTAGTCATTGCATGGTTGGCATAAGCTTGGGCTGCCTTTTGTTGTGCCATAAGACTATTATACTTATTCTTAGCCTTATGAGAAAACACACCGTCCTTACCAATGAAACTCTTGTTAAAGTTAAGTCCTGAGGTAGATAGACCTGCTGCCTTATTGATGAAATCATCTGAAGATACAGCACTCATCAACCCTACTGCATTATTCCTCATTTCAGCAGTATTATTTTCAACCTTTGCTATGTTTTCATTGTTTAGCTTGGAACCAAACAAAGCATTTACACCACCACCAATGATACCTGATGCAGCAGATACAATACCTCCTACCACTGGATTAATAGCACTGATAGCTCCTCCAACAGTGCCTCCTATAGAACTAATGGCATTGCCCGCACCAGATTGTAATCCTCCACTGATGAGCTTATTTCCTACTGCACCTACAGTGCTTCCTAAGACACCTATGCCACTCTTAGCAATGTTTCCAATTCCTAAACCTAAGCCTTGACTGGGAAGCTTCATAGATTTTATCTGACCCATGTTTAGCTTAGTAGAATCTTTTAGAACATTACCCAAGCCACTGATACCACCACCTGTAGTATCAATGCCTGCAATATTGATACCACCACCATCTGCAAACATATTGTCCTGCATGAAGAATGGTTGGTTCCATTTATTGACTGTATATAATTTATTTTTCTTTCTCATTGCTGTACAATTTATTGCAAAGATAATGCTTTATTACTGACTATGTTATAGTCTTACTTATATAATAAAAATAGGTAAGAGAATCCCTAAGACTCCCTTACCTATCTATATTAACCAAAGTATGTTGCCATAATATCATGTATCTCTGTCTTATTTAGGAAACTAGTAGTTGCTGCATCCTTCTTTAACTTGATATAAGCCCAAGGATTCCTAATTCTATCAAGGGGTCTAGCCTTGAACCTCTTGATTCCCATAGGAGACTCTGTAGTAGCATCTACTCTTGCATTGTCCCTAGGAATATCACAAGCCCACATTCTAAATTTCCTAGCTAATATACCATTATCCTTACCATGAGTAAACCTGTCATTAGCATTTCTGTTGTTAAGGGTCATAATACCATGCTGATATTCATCCCATGCCTCAAGAGAATCAAAAGGCAAACTAGGAACAAACTTATCCTTTGTAGTATCATAAGTACCCTCACCATCCACACAAGCTCTAAACTCCAAATTAGTGAATATCTTATCAATCTGAGGTTCTTGGTTGGCAACCAATGTCATGGAGAAAGGTTTGCTATTACCAAAGAAATTACAATACTCTCCTGCTTGATGTTGCCATAGCTTGTTACCCTTAATCCAGATACCTACGTCATCAAGATTCTCAAAGTATGGAGCATTGCCATAGTCATAGAAGGAAGTAAAGCAGTTGAACTTCTCTGAGTAAGCCAAGGCTGTATCCTTACCTATGAACAAGACATCTTGATTCAACTTATCATAGTAAGCAACAAAGTTATCAAATCTATCCTTAGGAGTCCATAAAGTATCTGCTGAAGGAATATTCTGCTTTGCCCATGAATTGAAACCTCCTGCTGTACTGAGGTTATTTAACTGGCCATTAAAGAGATAGATGCTCTTGTCATTGCTATCCATGAAATAAATACCATTAGGTGTCTGTGCTATAGACCATTTGTTTGAACATCCAATAGTGTCAGAGAGATACCTCTTACCTTGAACCTTGCCACTGTTGGAAATCTCAATAGGCACTCCTGCTGTAGAGGCAATCTGCACATTCTCATTATACAGGATTTGAGCAATACCACTGTCTTGGAAAGCAACAAGCTGATCATTCAATCTATCCAAGGCTGTAATCTTTCCCTTGTCACCATCAAGCTCCAAGGTGGATGCCAGTGTTACATTTGTCCATAAGTCTATGTCTGCACCATTCTCCCTAGTCTTTGAGTAGTAAACATGATTAGGATAACTCAACTCACTGATGTCTTTTGTATCAAGTTTCCTAGAACTAAAGAAGTTGTTCTGCTGAGAATATACAGGATTGAGCTTATTGAAATTCTCAGGTCGCATAGTATAATTTTTCAATTGTCCCCTGTTCTGGTCATACCTACCATCAATGTTCACATGGGTCTCACACATGAAGGAAAGAATTTCTGTTATCTGATTAGTGTCCTCTGTTGTGAAAGGATAAGTTTTCAAGCAATCATACCTTTGGTAGAAAGTATCTCCTTCTGTCCAATCAAGTGTCACAGAGTTGAGCTTGGCACTAAGAGGTTTTGCTTCCCCACATACTAGCCATTGGTTATTGAGAAGGGCTGCCCTACTTTTGCCTCCAAACCTACTGGATGCATCCACATCCTTATATAGTTCTGCAAGCCACAGGAAATCATATTTGTTACCTGAAAACACATTACTTAAATCACAACTTGATTGACTAAACAGCACGTTATCATCCCCCCAAAAGGTTTCACCATTTCCATTAGGATTGGTAAACTGACCTACAATCTTATTTCCAAAGCTAGCATAAGGAAGTATTGGAATCTTTGACGTGGACTGTATAGAATCTGAACTCAAGGCAACCACTGCATGAGAGGTTGACTTATATTTCATGGAGATAGGATTTGTTATATTTGACCAACTACTTGTAAGTGATATTGCAGAATTATAATCTACTAACACCTTATATCCCTCCTCATTTGTAAGCACCTTGTCAATGTTAGGATAATAGTTGATTTCAGACAATCCATCTTTCTGTTGCTTAATCCTTATGTTCTTCACCATGTCATTCTCTGTCAGATGTATCTTGGAATGTATGGATTGAAAATCTACAGTACTCAGTTCATGAGACTTGAAATATGAGGAGTTTATGGAGAACAATATATGGGATTCCTTCTTAGTCTGTAGATAAGAGGAAGCATATACCTTATTGCCTGAGTTATCCGAGGATTCCTTGACTCTAATATCATTGTTCATTGAACCTGTCCTTTGCCAAGGGTAGACAAGGAAATTATATCTCTCACCTGTCTGTACTCCATCTGTCTGTCCTAAATCCTGCTTAACCACAACATCATTCCAAAGATACTCTGAGACAAGTCTCTTTCCTCCATGGGTACTTATGTTGTTATGTATAACATTATAGTCCCTCTCACCAATGCCAAAGTATGCCCCTAGGTTGCTATTACCAGAATTATGATTGGTCTCAAGCATACTAGATGACAAAGTGAAGGAGTGTGCAGAAGCATTGGCTGTTATAGGGATAGCACCCACTATCCTAAGTTTTAATCCCTCTACTCCATAAGACTGCACCTCTGTATCAAATTCTATGTCTGGAGAGTTAAGTGTCACTATGCTTTGGTCAACAAAGAATTGAGTATTGGATTCCTTGGTAGCCAACTTTGTTTTGCTATAAGGAGAAGCATAAGTCTTGATAGCACCTTCTATCTCCAACTGCCTAGCCTCTTCCCTATGGTCTGGTTCTGGGTCATTGTAGTTGGTTTTCTTTGTAAAATCATCCAATGTATACAATGAATCATAGTGGTTGAACCTTACAATATCTCCACTGTTTTCTCCAGTGTTTATTCCATAGGAGGAATTTGAACCTACTGAGGTAAAGGTAATAGTGTATAACTCTCCTGCGGTATAGAACATAAATTCATAAGGATTAGGGGCTGAGGTATCATTTCTCTTCTCATAGTAGTAAAGATGATTACTTGTCAGCTTCATATCTTTGTAAAACTTGAATGTCTTGTTTTCAAGTCTCACAACCCCAACGCCTTTGGTATAATATATTTCCTCATGTCCATAGGTTTGTGCTCCTGGCTCATTGCCAAAATCTTCATTCTTTTCTTCAGTAAACCTATACTTACTTAGGAAAGCATATCTTATAGTCTTTGCGCTACTTGAAGGATTGTTCTCTAGTCTAATGACACCACTGAAAGGCTCTGGATAATCAGAATTGTCATATTCAAGCTCCCTATCATCCCTGTCTGCATATTCAGGAAGAAACCTCTCATCTTTGTTCCTATGATACCACAACTGTCCGCTTGACAGAATATCATCAATATAGTTCACATCTACATCTGCAACCAAGACATACATATCTTGTAGAAGTCCATTCTCTTTCAGGAAACTATCAATGGAATTTGCTATCAACTGGTCAGGGTCAATAGCAGGCACTCCAGAATCAACATTAATCTTCAAATCCTCATAGGTCATAGAATCCGATGTGCTTTCTGAGCTATTGACTATATAAGGTCTAAAGAACCATGATGCTTGAGAGAATGGTGAACTGTCCAACCTATCTTTTGCATTGAACACAGTAGGATTCACTACTCCTTGGCAAAGTACATTCCTATCTCCTATAGTTGGATATACTATCACAGGTCTGATGCCTTTGTATACAGAAAAGAAATCCTCCTCTGTGCTTTTCTTTTTGCTATTATAAGCATAAGAGACAGCAACCAAATTAATGTCAGCCTCTGCATATACTAGCTTTATGATGTCATTGTTAACTTCTGTCATTGGGTACTTTGAGTTAGTGACATCATTCATGAATATTGGCTCTGACCATTCACCAGTCTTTTTCTGCAACTGAAACCCAAACCTATAGGTCTCATTTCCCTTGAATGTTGAGATTTCTCTCAAATTATACTTTAGCATATTGGTATGAGAGTATATGCCTGTAGTATGGTCTAATACAAGCTTCTTTGCATTGCCATCATTCTTGAAGATAATACCCATTGGGCCATCATCATCAGTTTTTCGCAAAAAATCATAGTAGTCTTGAATACTTGATACTAAGGAATTCATTTGGGTTATATTACCAAGGAACAATGTGTTGTCCTTGCTAGCCATAGTCAAGGCTTTGATTTCCTTACCTCCTATATATAGTAACTGTGTCGGGTCTATAGTAGAACCAAAGGTACCATTATCAATGTATGTAAGAGATGCTGAATCCTCAATAGGAATACTATCAAGTTCCTTGACTATAGGCTCAGAGTTTATTGAAGTCCTTTGAATAGAGTAAATCTTTACATAATCAAAGTTAGAGTCTGGATTGTTTATCTCTATTCTAAAACTTGAAGTCACCTTATCCTCAGGAGAAGCACCTCTGTCACTGTGGGAAAGATAGTATAAGGTAGAGAAATATGCAATATTACTTTCTTGACCATACTTATTGATATAAGTAAATACATACTGAATTACTCCAGGAGCAAACAATCCTCCTGAGGAAAGGTTCAACTTTATATTTACATCACTTTCCTTAATTTGAAATGACGGCACAAAGTCAAAGAAGAAATTCTGAACCAATGGAGTAGCATTCCATTTCTTGATGATCTTACTAGATGAAGCAATGTTTATCAGTCTAGGTTGGTTCCTATTATCTGTCCAATAAACCTTTTGAATATAGTCTGCCTCATAAGCAACAAGAGTCTCCAATGGACATTCCACATGGAAATTAAGATTGCCCTCATACAGTAATATTCCAACCATAGTATCCTTTTTAGTATCTGAATACTTGAATACATAGATTCTGTCTGGTTTTTTCTCTGTGGTCTTAGTACCATTTGATGTAGTGAAGATTATCAATTGATGATTGAGAACCGCTGTTCCAATAGGAGTTCCAAGGATATTCTTATTCTCTATTTCAACATCATCCCAACCTTGGGTTATATGAGCTATAGTTATAACCTTTGTTCCTCTTTCATTTACCCATGACATCATGGTATTGCCTTCATTAGTAGCCAATCTGAGATTGACATTCTCAAAGGCAAACTCAGGATTGAATGCAGAGACAGACATATCTCTGTTCATTCCTTTTGTCTTCCAATTTATATATTTCTTTGCCATATCATATTTCCTTTATATAGAATCTGGTACATTTAACTTATATCCACTCTCTCCATCTGCAACTATTGTTACCTTAGACAGCCAAGCCTTGATTCTAGCATCAATGTCAGATGTAGAAATGTTGTTACTCTTAATGTTAGTAACATCGTTCTGAAGAGTCTGAATGCTTGCAGTGTGATTATTGCTAACTTCAACTATCTTCTCTAAGACAGATGCATTACTATTTTTTATGGCATTGAGGGCTGCTATCAAGTCCTTTAAACCTACAACATCCTCTCCATTCTTGACATAGGTATTTAGAAAGTTAATTAGTTCTGCAAACTGTACTTTCACTCTGTCATAGTATATAGTTTTGTCATTGACTTTCTCTGCATAATCTGTTCTTTCCAAGGCTGAGACTATGTTATTTAATAGCTTTTCTGTATTTGAAGAAAGAGAACTTTCTAAAACATCAGCTCTTGTTGTTGTGGATGTGTCTATTCCTGTATTGTCAGATTGTTGGGTAAAGGAGCCTCTTGCATTGGCAGATGCTTCCATCATATTAGCAGCCCATTTGTATGCCGAGTTACAATAGAAACTCATTTCATTATTGGATAAGATTGAAGGGTCTGGCACATGGTTAAGCAGTTCCCTCAAAGCATTTATTGCAAATTCATCCCTTGCATTCAATGAATCTATGATTACATCACTTTCCTTGCTATAATCTGTCTTGGTTGTAGTGGAACCATCAGTTCCTCTGGTAACAACAGTTGTTCCCCTACTTTTTGCAGCATTTCCTGAAGAAGTTATGTTTACATCAGCTGTTGCCAACATTAGTTTGCAGTCTCTGATAGTCCAAGGTTTTATTCCTTTTCCCTCTGCATCAAACTGATATACATTACTGTCTATCACTAAGTTGAAAGTGTTAGAATTAATACGCTTGCAAATACCTGCTCCTACAAAATCAGAATTTACAGAACCATCCTCATTTATATTGGTTACAATGTTATATACACTATTTTTTACCATTACGCACAAAACTCCTGTAGCGGCTTTGTTTGCATCAAATGTACTTAAATTATAAACTACTCTTGCCATATTAATGTCTCCTTATATATTCTTTTTTAAAATAAATATGATAATCTTTATATGGAGTACCTTCCTTTATATGTCTATGTATAGTCTTCTTATTACACCTAAAGTAATCAGCAGTTTCCATTAAGGAAGGTAATTCTATTTGCTTTCCATCGAATGAAACAAGAACAATAGGCTTCTTTTTTAATTGGGAATATCTTAAACGATTTTCTTCATTCTGAAACCACTCCTTATGTTTTTCACTCATTCTTTTTTAGCCTCTTCTGTATGATGCTTATTTTTCATAGGAGAATCATGGGTCTCATACCATTTTTTCACAATCCTACTTAAATTACTACAATGATTTGCATCATATTTAATACCAATTACTCCTTCTCCACCATCAGTTACATTATAGGATATTCCTAAATTCTTATAGTGTCTAATTAAAGCAATTTCAAGGTTCTTTGCCCTATCTTCAGGTAATCCTTCAAACAATACCTCATGCTTAATATTAATCCATCCATACTTAATTATAGCAGAAAAGAAGTATGGACTTGAAAAATATCCCAAGCCATTTTTCCATCTTTTTGAAGTTGTTTGGCAAGTAATACCTATATATACTTTTTTTGATGGTGATATATGTCTATATACTATCCAATCTTTCATATAAATACTTTTAATGTTTACGTAAATACTCCATATCTCCAAGGTGCTTGAAACCTTGGTCAAAGCTTCTTACAGGTTTAATCATTGTATTCAAATACCTACTTATAGATTCCATTTCATCCATGGATGGCATTGTCATCTCTGACTGAAGCAAATGGCTAGCCCAAGCATAGTCAGTCTGGGCATTGCTGAGTACTCCTGCCTGTATCTTCCCAGTGTCAAACTTAACAGTGAATACCTTTACCTTGATGTATGCTTCCAAGGCATTAAGATAAGTTTCATCGTCAATAAGTAGAGGAAATCCATCCTCATCAACAGGAATAGACTTGTAAGATACCTCTACTTCACCTTGTGGAAATGATGTAAAGATAATCCTACCTTGAGTCTTGAAAGTGCCTTCCTCAATTTCTTCTTTCCTAGGTGGTATATACCCTCCTTGTACATTATTTAGCAAGTCCTTATGCTGTGGAATATCCATTGGCTTGGGTCTCAACGCAGGAGTGAAAGTATCTGTCATTGACCTTAGACAAAGATTAGTTTCTACATCCCTTACCTGTATTACAGAGATTAAATCACATGGCAGTAATCCCCTGAAGTCCTTAATAAGTACTACAGCTATCTTGTCTTGGTAAAGCTGAGGAAAGCCATTGAGAGCCACAAACCGAAGAGTATATCTAATAACTTGTTCCAAAGTTACATCCCTCAGCAAAGGATGCTCAGTAATATCATCAAGCACCCTTCTTATGTTTGTATATTGTACGTTTGGTATCATATAATGTATCTATTTTTCCTTGTTTAACATTCTCTTGCAAAGCTATCTTGAGAAATCTATTGGTATCAAAGGCATAGAAGCTTTTATTCTCGAAAGTAGCATGGAATTTATTGTATCTTATGGAATAAACATACTTATTTTCATACCTAAGCTTCGTCTTATTTCTTCTAGATTCCTCATCCTCATACCATAGCTTCAAGGTACTATTCCAATCTATGGGATAGGTATTAATCAACTTACCATCTATAAGATATACTCCCCTAGTGGATTTCCTTATTTCCAAATTACCCATTTTACAGGGGAAAGTAAACTCATTTCCATTGGCTACCTCATTAGCAAACAACTTATTGACATTCCTTATGATACTATAAAACTCATGCTCTTTCAAAGGTCTACCAATGTCATACCATCCATTCTTTCTTATAAGTTTGTAAGCTTGATATATACCCCATGAGCCTCTTACCTTAAATTGTTTCTTCTGATTAGCCTTCTTTACTTTTGTATTAAATTCCTTGTAATCCATACTTAGCCCTGTTTAATTGCTACCTTTGATAAGTCATCCGCTGAATTGTTTTTCTCATCAGATGGTTTATACTCACTTCCTACAAGTTCCTTTACCACCAGTTCTATTAATGTAGGTACTAGGTACTCCCTTATTGGAAATACTTCATCAAGTACATCACATGCAGTAGAGTCACCATCATCATCACAAAGATAATCAGAAACATCATCAAAGTCCTCAAATACTGCACTCATCCTAAGTTTCTTGAGATAGAGGAACTGAGGATTACTACTGTTGAGATATAGATGAAGGTCTGGTCCGAGGGATACATAGATGATATTCTGCAAGAACTTGTTGGTGCCTATGTATCTCATTCTATCCCTAGGTATATAACTAATATTGATACCTTGATAAAAATCTATAGGATATACCCTAGGCTCATTTTCTTCCAATATCTTAGGTATCTTCTTAGTGGTCTTAAGATAATAGCCTCCTGAGCATGGACTACCATCAATAGCAGCAACTTTCTCCAAGTCCAAGCATATCTGTTGATACTCAAACTCAGATGCTATGTCAGTGGTAGCCCTTTGTTTCTCCTGCTCCTTCTTGATAAGGAAACTCCTGTATTTCTTTAGTAAGAACAGAACATGTTCTTCTGTCCAAAAACTATCATCAGAAGTCTGTGCCTTGGCTAAATCTAAGCACATATAAATGATTTCTTTAACTAACATAAATTTCCTATTATTAATTATGGCTCAAAGATACTGAATAAACCAATACCAATGAGCCATATTATAGAAACTATTTACTGATTTAAGTAAATCTTTTATCAAACACTAATCTCCCTCTGTGATAATAATATCAGAAGAAGTATCTTCCCCAGCATCATAAAGAACCTTTACCACATTGGTATCTTCCAAGTCCTTCACTCTCTGAGCCATCTCAGTCATCTCACCTAAATGTAATTTTCCCATTTTCAAGTAATCTGGATAAGGAATTAAACAACTAGTCCCATATAGACAATCCAATGCCTTTTCAATGAGACAATAATCACTCTTACTAAGCAATGCCCTGTAGTCATTGTACATGAACTCCCAATAGAAAGCCATCACCAGCAGCTTGTCACTATGAGCCTTTGACATATAGCCTCTTATTTCTAAAGCATGATAATACTTGGACAAAGCCTCAAACAATATTTCACCCATGGCAACCACATCTTTTAATTATTGTTCTCTGACAGCCACTGCCTACAATGCCAAACAACTTGCCATAGAACTCAATGGCTGGAATATAATGTTCTGTCTCAATAGCTGACTTAAAGGCATTCCACAAAAGAATAAAGTCAATGAAATCTGAAGGAACAGAACAATCAGAAACTAATTCCTTGGTATAGTCCATTACTCTTTGGTGAAGTATGTTCTCATCAAATACCACACCCAATGTAGTCTCCTCATCAAGAGTACATGGAGTACAAGCACCTGGGGTTCCAGTCACCTTTATATATACAAAGAACAAGGTATTACTCATTTCCCCTCTATTAAAGGCAATAGCCTTAGGGTCTGTCTCCCAAGACTTAGATAAGTCTGATGCCTCAAGAACCAAGTTAAGTTCCTTGGCATTGTCCTCAGCCTTCTTGATGTAGATATAATCTGATGTAGGAAGTCCTGGGTTAGTCTCTGATACCTTGTCTGCCGTCTGAATGACAATAGAGTCAATATAAATGTCCTTGAAATAATCAGCCTTGTTTACATGAGCATTGATGTACATTCTCTTGCCATCATCAGAAATCCTTAGTTGATCAAATATTACACTCATAATAATTTTATTTTAAGTTGTTGAATCAGTTGTGGAAGATGAGGTTTCTTCCTGATAAGGAGATACTATGCAATCTAAGATTTCATCCATGCTTGCATAAATCTTTAATGTGCCATCTTGATAAATGCCAAACAATATCTTGTCCTCACTATCTGTACAGAGAATTTTCCATTCCTCACTTGTTGTAGTATTTGTAGTTGCTACTGCATTAAGTCCTATCAATCCAGCAATTATAGAAAACTTAGAGACTTCAATACTTTGTAAGTTCCTGAAATGTTCTAGTTGCTCTAACTTTATAATTTTATTTTTAACATCCTCTGTCATAGTTATTCACTTTAAGAGAATAAAGCCTCAATATCATCTGAATCTGCATATACCAAAGCATCTACTTTTGCTTTGTCAGCAGCAGTATAGTCATTGGTAGAGAGGCCTTTCCCTGTAACTTTATCGACCTTACCAGAAATATCCTGATGAGAAGTAATAGGAATAATGGTTTGACTACCTAAGGTAATTACACCATTAGCTATCTTAGCATCAGTAATACCATAACCAGCAAGAGTAGTTGCCTTGTTAGCCTTACCACTGATGTCTTGGTGAGTTTGCAATGCAGTATCTGCTTTCTTCAAGGAAGCTTGAACTGCTGAAGTCATATCAGTAGAAGGAATACCACCAGTAGGTTTTGTATATTTGGCAGCTATGGAAGTATTAATTCCATTCACTATACCTTGCAAAGTACTATCATCTGTAATATTAGCAAGAAAGGCTACTATCTCATTAAACTTGTTAATGGCACCATCTGAATCACTTTGAATAAGATTTTCCAAAGCAGTTACTTTACCACTCAAAGTTGTAATATTGGCATTAAGCAAGTCTTTGAACTCAGCAAGTTGACCTAAAAGGATTATCTTTTTTTTTATCTGCGTCTGTCATTTGAATAAATTTTTAATGTCTTCATTTGTAGCTATGTTTTTATCCTCTAGTTGCTTAGAACCTATAATATTCTCACACTCTTTAATACTTTCCTCAGTCAAGTAACCTACATCATTATTAAATGCACTTAGGTTTACAGATATTGTAGGAAGCTGTATATAGGAAGATGCTTCTACAGGTTCCCACCTACCATCAATAAATAGGTAGAATGCAAACAATCCATTCTCAGGTTTTGCCCATAACACATTAGTATTAGTAGGTTCCTTTGCTGTGAAAGCAATCTGTCTAACCTTCTTAAGTATGTTTGGATTAATTATCATATCTACTAACTTTTAAATAAAAAAGAAAAGAGGGAAAGGGATATTTTTCCCAATCCCTCACTTAATAGTCTATTATGAAAAATAACTCAAAAGTATCTTTATGCCTTCACTGACTTACTGCCAGATGCTGTATTCAACTCTTTACTTTCAGCTTTTGCAAGAGAAGCTACATTAAGACCTGTAGCAGCATTAAACTTAGTGATAAGACTATTGATAAGAGTATAAGCCTCTGCTCCATCGGTAGGCACTGCAATTGTAATGTCCTTCTCAGACCTATAGCTACTTACACCCTCATCAGTGAAAGCATAATGGATTTCCAAGATGTCATAGTCCTTGGCAGGATCAACCATGCCTACAGTCTCAATGTCATTAGGGAAACCAATCTTTCTATACTGGTCACCTCTTTCACCAAGGTAGAAATACTCAAGGTCTGCAATCTTCTTGCCATTACCAATCTTAGTATCAGAGTTCTCTACCTTCTGTGTACCCCAAATTAGGTCTGCACCATCTACATAGATAGTAGTAGGAACTACATCAAAGAGTACTCTCTCCTGTGCTTCTGTACCAAGATGCCAAGGCTGAGGAAGCTCCTCAATGACAAGACCTGATGCACTAGAAGTAAATTTCAAGTATGGGTTACTATCCTTAGTAGCATTCACCTCCCTAGAGAAGCAAAGATTCAAGGAATCCTTCATTGCTTCATAAAACTTAGTAGCGTCCATACCCTTAGTTACATGAACTGCTGCATCCTTAAAATACTGGTCTTGGTCACTCATGCCATAGAACTGACGAAGATTAATCCTAAGAATATAATCCTGACCAACCACAGGAGTACCACCATTTACATTAGTATCCAAGGTTACAGTAACCTTCTTCATAGGAGTTGCCATGTCAACAGCCTTCACTGCCTTTACATAGCTAATGTTCTGCACAGGAATCCTATCACTCCTAAGTACAGTGTCTGGACCCAACACCTCAAAGTAAACTTCCTTGTCAAAGTCCCCAAAAGTCTTTACCTTGATGTCACCTTTGCCAGTCAATGCTGTAGCTGCCTCTACAACCTTGTTAGCTACATATAACTGACGATTTTGATTAACTGAAAATACTGCCATTTTATTATTGTATTAAGTTAAACTTATCCTATCTGCTGATAGGTATTAATTATCTCTATTCTGATTATTTAGATTATAGCCCTTACTTTGAAGAGCCATTCTTACTGCAAGTTCCAATATCCTTTGATGAAGACCTTCATGCAGTTGACATTCAATAGTCTTGCTTACATTATCTATGGATAGAGTGTCTGGTAAGTCTTCAAGAACAATTGGACTGAGTTTCTTGATATATCTTATATAGTAAGCATTGATATTAAACTTGCAGATTATTTCTACATTATCTTCTGATAAGTCTAACCTCAATGCTCTCCTGTCATTGGCTCCCCTGAAAGGATTTTTCCTTATGACTTGATATTCATCTTGCTTTGTAGGATAAACGTTGATATGAGTTTCCCCACACTTGCCTTTGTCTACTATCACTGATTCCATTGTTATGAACCACAGGTCATCTGGAAGAGTGAAGAAACTAGAGTTGCTGGATATACCTAAAGGAGTACCACTAGTATTGGTAATAGGCTTTAGATTTTTCTCCTTTACTAAGTTAGCTAGGTATCTCCTCATCTCCTCAGTACTCTCAAAGGACTCTCCATAAGGATTCTTGCCATTGTAAAGACTAGTGACCAACTCTTTTTGTGCGTTGGTAAGAAATACTGATTTCTCATATTCATCGAGAGTTATTGTCTGCTTAGAAGATTCCTCACCAAAGTTAGCACTTACATTATAGCTATTGAGCATAGTGTCAAAGCCATCAGAAAACTCTTTGATATTCATAGCTTAATCCTTTAGTTATTCACTTCTTTGTCCTGCTTGCATCACTGCCTGTAGATTATCCTGTCCTGTGTTAGTCCATGCTATCTTAGCAAGCTCTACTGCTCTTTGAAGAATCTCATCATGAAGGATCGGATCTAGCTCACACTCAGTAGCATTGCTCTTACCCTCAATGGTTAAACCATCAAGATTTGATACAATGATAGGATTAGGTCTTCTTACATATCTGATAGTATATTTAGTAAGAGTATCTGATGGTCCTACTATAATATCAGCTTTATTGACTACATCATTATTAATGAGTCTCCAAGCTTGATACTTCAAGGGTCTCTTGTAAGGCTTGCACATTAACCTTGAATATTCATCAAACTTAACAGGAATTACTTGCAATAGGATATTCTTGCCATTCCTAGCTACCTCTACCATCTCATTGATAGCATACATAAGCTTTGTAGGAAGATTGATACTCTTGGTATTTTCTCTAGTATCAAACAAAGGAGCACCAAAGATAGATACTTCAGTACCTTCATTTTGTACATAGAGAGGATTTCCACTATCATCTTTCATCTGATTTCCCTGGGCATCATAAGCTAATGTATAGCTTTTTGTTGAACTTAAATTAGTACTTTCCTTCCTTGAATAAACCTTATTGCCATCCTTGTCAGTCTTATCACTAACCTCAGTATAGGTATAGGTTGTTGCACTTGTGGTAGCTACAGTAGTAAGCATGGAGAAATCCACCTGTCTCTTAACACTACCATCAAAGCCTTCCTGAACATTATTTCCCCTACTCTTAGGATTAAAGTAGTTTTTCAAAATTTCATCCTGTCCCTTTGTAAGGAAGACACTCTTCTCATAAGCATTTAAGCCTGGTGCTTGGTTTGAGGTTATATTGTTATATAACACATCAAACATATTATCCATCTCTTCTACTGACATACCTTATTATATTTTAAAAAGGAGTGGGAAGGGCTTTCACCTCCTCCCCTATACTCCAATATGATTAATTGCAAATATTATTTTTCTTTAAGTTGTGCCTCAAGAAGAAACTTGAGTTCCTGATGCTTAATAGAACCAATGTACTTAGCTGCATTGTTCAAAGTACTTTCCTCATTCATCTCACAAAGTGGAGAACCATCCTTGCGTAAGTAATAGGTATTATTCTTCATACCAATCAATCCTGCCTCCACAGCCTTCTTGATAAGTATCTTCATAGGAAGGTATTCATCCTTGATTACTGAATAGAACTTACGAGGGTCTGCCTGAATATACTGATTAATCTTGCCTTGCAAGTAATCAAGCTTGACATCTGGACTGATAGGTCTCTTTTCAAGAAGCTCAATAATTGTCTTGAGCATATCCTTGTTATCCCTGATAGCACCATATTCAGTGTAGCATTCCATGGTAATATCCATCTTACTGAGATTACTCTTAGTCTCATCTCCTTCAGAGATGATAACAAACTGATAAGTAGCCTTTGGTCTCTCCTCAAGCTCTTCCATGGATGGTGCAATATAATCCTTGTTAGCAAGCAAAATCTTATACTGGATATATTGCTCTGGAATACTAAGGTCAAGATAGTTATCCTGCTTATGCAGTGTTACTCTACCAATACCATTAGGATTACTATCATCCCAGAAGTTATTTACCTGATTATGGATACTAAGAGCATTGATTTCCAATCCCATTGCTTGCTCCAAGAAATCCTTTTCTGCATTAGTAAGCACATTTTTGTACACTCCAGTCCTGTTAAGTCTAGGAACTACAAAACTTCTTGTTGCATTCTCTGCCATACCTCCATTAAGGATATGACCTTTTCTTTGAACCATTGCTGATGGACTAGGTACAAACCTTACAATAATACGTTCATTTCTTAAGCAATTTACTGGTTCACTACTATATTGCTTAGGAGATACTGCTTTTTCCACTACCTTAGGTTCTGTCTTTGGTGTTGAAATCTCCTGCTTAGTTTCTTCCTGTGATGTCACATCAATATTAATGCTTTCCATCAACTCTGGATTATCTTCTTTCTTTGGTCTTGCCATTCTTAACTTCTCCTTATTTATTATATCTTCTACTCCTATAACCTTTAAAGAAAGCAGGAGAAGGAATTATAATCCCCCCTCACTGCCTACTATCATTTTTAGCCTGCCAAGATTGCAGGAATCAAACTCATTGTCCTTGTAGGGTCAAGTACACATACACCAGTGGTTGTCATCTTGTGAATGGTTGCTGAGTCCTCATCATGTGACATATTTGGATTACCCATCTGACCTGTAAATGGATTACGCATACCCCATTCATAAGAGGTCATATCACCTTCCATACCTTTGACAGCACACTTGAAGATGTTAGGCTGATCCATTGTACCAATGTCAAAGATGTCATACCTATAAGAGAATGCAGGGCCACCATTAGGATGCATAATCTTATTTCTTACCATATCATCGTAATATGGATCCACATCTACCTTAACCTTGACACCATTAGGAGCTTGGAACTCAACAAACTGGAAGCCAGCTGAGAGCGCATTTTCATGCAAAGGAGAGTTTGTCTTCTTTACCATGCCAATAGCATCACCATTAATCTGGAATGCAGTCCAACCACTTACAGTATCAAGTACTGCCTTATGGAACTGAATAGCACCTCTTTCACCAGTTTTAATAATGAATGTTCTGTCATTCATGTCAAGCTTTGCAGCAGACAATTCATAAAGTGCATCCTCTATGAGCTTCAGTGAGAATTTGTTGTAGAACATAGTGTTGGATACCTCCATCTGTTGATAGAGTCCTGCACCAAGTCTAATGGCTTCACCAGACTTTCCAATGTTAAGATACTCACCATTATTATTTCTGTTAGAGCGACCAAAAGCAAGAACATTGTTCTTGTACTCACTCCACTGCTGCTCTAACTGCCACTGAACCTCATGCATCCACATGTTTACAGTATCCTTGACATAGCGACCATTAGTTTCCCTAGTTACAGGAATACCAAAGGCAACCTTTTTACCAAGCATTGAACCAGGGACCTTATGCTGAATCCTAATTGTAGAGAACTCATTTCTCATGGCAATAGGACTTGCAAATCGTACATCTCCAACTTTTCTACTGAGGTCACGCTCTACTGGAGCATACTCTACAGAGAAACGCTTGCCTGCAAGCAATTCCTCAGCAGGAATTCCAGCAGTAACTGCTCCCATCAATTCTACTTTGTATACAGTATTGGTACCCTCATTCCTACCATTGGCAAGAACCCTAATAGGATAAATTTCATTACGCTCACCAGTAATTACTTCACCATCTGCAAACCAATCCTCAGCGAATACCAAATAAAAAGGTTCACCATTTACACCTACATTAGTACTTGCAGAAGTAACAATCTTACCATCAGCATCACGAGCCTCTACAAGAGGAATGTTCCTCATGGCACTACCAATAATATCCCATGTGTACTCATCATCCGAGTCAAAAGTTTTAACAGGAAATTGTGAAAGGAAAGTATCAAGGGTCTTACCCCTATACCATGCAAGAAGCTGAACCATCAATGATGTAGCCTTTTGAGGCTGCATCTGAAAGATACTGCCAAGATGATTACTCTTAGTTAAACCCTTCCAATGACTAAAGGTCTGCTTCTGAAATCTACTTAATTTTCCAGCCATTTTATAAAATAGTTAAACATTAATTTATCTTTTACTTATACTTTAGGTCTTAAAGGTCAAGTTTCAAATTTCCATTGATAAATGAGTTAGGATCATCCTTTTGGCTAGTTACCATATTTAGGCTACCGTCACTGTTTCTCCTAGTATTATTCAAGGTTTTCTCCAAATCCCTAAGACCTTTCTTCATCTCTTTCTTTACCTTACCTTTGGCAAAGGAGTCAAAATCCTTAAAGCCATTGGTCATTACATACATGAGACCTGTATACTTGAGGAAATCTGCTCCATGCTCCTTCTCATACTTTTGGATAGCAGTCATATACTGACCAGTATCTGAGTCTTTGTAAATAGGTTTGGAAATTGTTTCAAATGCCTTCTTACGAATATCCTTGCCAATCTCCATGTCACCAAGCAACTGCTTGTCTTTCATGAGGGAAGTTTCCAACTGTTTTGCTCTCTTGTCTCTGTTTGCTTTCTCCTCATCAGCTTCCTCCTGTGCCTCCTGCAACAACTTGTTATAAGCATTGCTAAAGAACTCCTTGTTACTCTGCAAAGCATCCTTAGCATCTTCAACATCAGTACCATTATCTACACTTCTGTCTGTAAGCTTTTTGGCTTTCTCCTGTGACATACCCTTGTTAAGAAAGTCTTGATAGATAAGGTTATATCTCAATCTCTCACCTTTCTCACTTTCCTCAGCAATGGCTGCATCAGTGATAGTATTGATTTGGTTAAGCACACCTTCATACTTTCTGATGTCAGTAGGCTCCACTCCATTATCAAGAGCCTTTGAAATCCTCTGCTGTTTCTCATCAAGCCTTGCATTAATCTCTGCTTCAATTAAGTCACTAAAGGATTCTGCATCTACAGCTTTCTTTACAGTCTCATCATCAAGGTTAGGGAAGATACCATCTACTGCCAAGGCATTGGCAATGGAAGAGTAGAAGTTGTCATTTGGAGAAGTGCCATCTGAATCCTCATCAGCATCAGTATCTTCACCCTTACCTTCTTTATCATCACCACTACCTACGCTCTCTGGATTTTCCTCAAACAAAGTCTTAGGATTTACATCCTCAGTAGTTTTATCTTTTTCTTTCTTTTTCTCAGGAGGAGTATCCTTGTCTTCCTCCTCTGTCTCATTGTGCTCTTCTTGCACATCAGTATCTTTAGGTTCCATGAAGAGATTCTCAATCTCCTGCTCGCCCAAGATATTGTCAAAACTCAATTCTTCCATACTTTTTCTTCTCTTTAGTTCTACATTCTTCTTTTGCTGCAAAAGTATAGAAATATAAGTATATTATCTTTGTTCTTATTTATTACCTAAGAAATACTTAAAAAGATACTTAAAACAAGCACCTTTCTTAGTTTACTCATACCAACTTTTTACTGCTATACCATAGTCCTTCTTTCCTGGATAGTTCTTATCCCAATAATCATCTTTCTCCATGCCAGAGCCTACCTCTTCAGTATGCTTTAAGTCTCCATGGTAAAGAACCATTTTCTCCTCCCTATAGAGCATAAGTTGAACCAAGCTCATCACCCTATCAAAGTTACCCTGTGGATTCCATAACACAAGTTCCTTTAGCAAGGCTCTGTTCTTTATTCTGTATAGATTAGCAATCTGTACTTCCCTATTCTCCCCATTCTCATCTGTCTCAATAGTAACTATAGGTTTCCTAAGCCAAGTCTGTATCATCTTGAATGCACCATTGATAATAGGAGTGGTAGCTCTGATACCTACAGACTTATTGCCATAGCCTATACTACTTATCATGTTTCTCTGTACAAGATACTCTGGAGTCTCTGCCAGCAGATGAACAGAATTATGGGAACTAAAGTAAGAGAACATACCCATGATGTTCTGTTCATACATACACTTGCAGTTATAGAACAGACATAGTTTTCTTGCCATCTCATAGAAATCTTCAGCAAAAGGAGGTCTTCCTGTATACTCTGCAACTATCATATCCGTCCATAAGTCAAGTATAAACAAAGAACCTAATGACATAGTATTAGAGCAATCGCTATCAAATGGGTCAGCACTCTGAATATATCTGCCAGCAGGAACCTTGCCATCACTTCCCTTCTTAGGCATCTCAAATATCTCAAGAGCACCCTTCACTTTATTATCTTTAGTAGGGAAATCTCTGATAGGTAAATCTGCCGTAGGATTGAACTTAATCTCTCCTGTTTTATTATCTTGTACCAACTCTCCTACATAAGTATCATCATACTCATTAGGATTGTTATCTATCTGATTTAATCTCTCATTAAGTTCTGTCACTGGAAAGATGTTACCATGACTTCTCATCATGGCTTCCTGTGGAACTATAGGATATTGGGATATACGTTTTACAATGGTATTGACATCAGTGGAACCATACTTTACTTTGTATCTATCATATAGTATGGCAAGCAAAGCCTTGGTAACATCAGAGTTACCGTTCTCATCAATATAGTCATTACCATAGTTCATATAGGCACCATAGAAGAAGCAACAATGCTTTCTTCCCTGCCCTTCCTTATCAAAGACATTCTCCAAAGGTTCCATGTTATATCCTTCAGGAGAATAGAACATCTCAGCAAAGGCTGTAAAGTCAGATTGATCATCTCCAGCAGTCCCATAAGCAAAAATTTCACCAAAGGTGTCATTACCCTGCTCTACAGAAGGTCTAATCATATTGAATACACTAAGCAAGTTCTTGAAGATACCTGCCTCCTCAATAAGATATAATACACCACGAGAACCATTCAACTTATCTTGGTTAACACCTGAGATAATACCTGACACAGAGTTCTTACTGCCATATTCCACCTCACTACCTGCCTTTTTGAATCCCATCTTCCATTCCATCTCTTGGTCTGATGACTTTAATCTCCTTGATGCAAACTGAGTATACTTTGCACAATGGTCTAGGTTATCCTTGAATACCTTGAGAATCATATTAGTATCCATAAGTTTGGTTCTATCTACAGCAGTAACCATACACTGTACTTCCTTCCTATTATCTTCTGTTTCTCCTATTATACATCTCCTAGCAAGAAGTCCAGCTCCAAAGCTAGTCTTACCTCTACCACGACTAGCCAATGCAGAAGCATGGTGTCCATGAACTCTACCTTGATGCAAGTAATGAGACATTAGGAACTGACCATCCCAAAATCTAGGATGGGCTACAGTTCTCATGGATACTCCTTTCTCATTTTTCTTGACAAGGTGCATAGGACAGAAATTAAGCATCCAATAGTAATCTCCTGTAACCCACATGCCTGTCTGAGGATTACAATAGCCATTCCATCCCCTGCTCCTCTCACCATATAGCCATCTGCCATAGTCACTGTTAGGATTGGCATTAGGTCTTAGCAAGGAATATCTTCCTTTGTTTTTTTCAAAAGCTAATGCTGATGGTCTGAAATAATCACTTCCTTCCAAAATAGGAGGATGTGTAATATCTATGATAGCCCTGCCTTCCTTATTTCTAGGAAGTTCTGACACAAGAGGTCTATCAGGAGACACCATCCACTTGATAAAGGGAACATTGTTAAGGAAATCCCAAAATTGTTCTTGCACTTCCGTAGGATAGTTCTCTAGATGTAAGTCCTCAAGAGGTGTCTGACATTTATTAAACCTTATATTCTCCATATACTTCTACTCTTTATTCCTGCAAAAGTATATATATAATAAGGTATAGGCAAGTATCTAAGACTAATGCTTAGATAACATAAAAATAGCCCCAACCTTCACAGGCTAGAGCTATTGTCTCATTTAGAAAAAATCATGAAAAATTCAAATTCACCTTATACTATTAATTTAGCCTTACCAGGGGTAATGAGAGCTTCGTCCTTCTCCTCTCCATAAAAGACATATCTTACATCATTGTCTGAGATGTAAAGATATTCCTGTGGATTACCATCCTTGTCATCTATTGTTTCAATTGGGAAATTATAGGTGAGGACAGGATTATTGTCCAAGTCATTCTGAACAGAGTTCTTATTGTACTTCTTTACGGCAAAATGGTCAGGAATAATCATTACCTTGTCTCCTACCTTAATGTCTCTGACTGTAGAACCAATGGCAATAACAGTCTGCCATAACTTTAAATCTCCTTTGCCAGCAACAATGACTCCATTGCTAATCATATCCTTCTCAAACTTATCAGCGGTAATCAATAAGTGATTAAACAAGGGCTTTATAGATGTAATATGTAACATAATTCTACTTTTTATTTTGTTTTTGTAAATAATTATTATATGATTCATTTATCCTGTGGTATCTGTTAAGAGTAACATAAAGCTTGCCTATGGAAGGAATGTTCACATTAGGTTGCAGTTTCATAAACTCCTCATCAGTCAGGTCTTCCTTCAAAGGCAATGAGGAAATATGCTCCCTCACAGCTTTCCAATAAGCCCTGTAAGTCTTATCTACAAGTCTCTTGGAAAGACCTAAGTCACCAGCTACCTTTACTATAATATCTTTATAGGTCATGCACTCAACTGACTATCTTTAAACAATACCAGCAACTGAAAGTAACCATTGTCATCCTTCCTAATGTTAGGAATCAACCTTGGATTAATAACATTATTCACAATAATTTTGTTCTTTCTGAGATTGCTCATCACTACATAGAAATGTGCCTGTGTAATTCCACACTCAGCAATAACCTTACTCTTTGTATCATTACTCATCACCATGGTATCAAGGATGGCAGGATCACTTGTCTTCTTAGAAAGTTCCCATCTCTGATTGAGAAAACTTGCTATAACATCTCTCTCCCTAGGAGTAAGATTGATGAATGGCTTTAGGAACAGGCACCACCACTTGAAGAAGTCCAAGCCCATTGTTACCTTGATAGGTATCACATTGTTAGGCTTTGGCAAGTGGAAACCATTGTTTTTATTGTTTGTTGACTCTTCCATACTATTTGCCTTTATGTTCTTCTACTTCCTGAGGAATAGTCATTGCTTCCTCAATCTCACTGGCACAATTGCCTACAAAATCACTTGAGAAATTATTACTGAACTCCAATACCTTAAAGAGATAATCAAGTCTCTTATTCATTGCAAATCCCTCAAGCTCCCTGTTTCTTCTAGCAAGTTGCTGATTTTGCTGAAACAACTGATTGCAAGCATCATTAAGTTGTTCATAACTAAGTTTTTTCTTTTCCTCAGACTTATTATTGCCTGCATTCATCTTCACTACCTTTGATTTATTCTGCTCTTCCATACTTTTACTTATTTTTAGTTCTGTTATATAAATTCATTCTAAGTGCATCCAACCTATTGTCATTGACAAGTTTTGAGAATAACAACAACACAGCATCCTCTTTGCTAAGTCCTCCTGGGAATGCAGGGTATAGTTCCTTGCAAATCCTCATACAATCAGGATGCTTGAATAACCTAGTCTTCAATTGCTCATCTGTCAATAGGAATATAGGTGATTTCTTGACAAGACCTGCATCTTCCAAATAAGGATGTCCATATCTATTTCTATATAGCTTATCCCATTCCTCAAAGGTAGAGGTCTTTAGGTCTGTGCAACCACAGTCTTCACAGCATTCAGTTCCAAGTGAATCCTCATACTTGAACCTTATGGAGTAACACTTAGGACAGAATGTCCAAGGATCTTCCTCCTCTTTCATTATCTTCTTTGATTTTGCCATAACAATAGAATTGAACGTTACACCTTATCTATAATACAAGAGAATATAACCCTCTCCTGTTTCCTTGACCTCTACAATGTCCTCCTTCAAGACAGGGGTATTTGGATTGTTTTCATTATACTGATTGACAGCATCTATCAGTAGCCTCAGTGACCTAGCTACAAAATAATCTATATGAGTCTTCATAGGTTACTTTCTTTTAGAGGGTGACTTAACCTTTGCAACATTCTGCATTGCACTTGCTCTCTTGGAGAGTTCAGCAGCCTTTGTCTTAGCGACCTTGATAGCTCTGTTTCTCCTAGCACTATCATTCATTATCTCTTGATACCTTGCCATGGTGTCAGCATCACTCTCAGCTTGCCATCTCTGTTCATCCCTACTGATGGATGTGGATTTAATTTTTGATACCATAATATTCTTGTTTTTAAAGTTTCTTTTCCTTACATATTTACTTAAAGTATCACTTTAACAAAGCGTTCTTTTATACTGTCTTGTAGCTTGTTATACATCTAAGTATTTTCTGTTGCAAAGATACACTTTTCTTTTTAAAAAGTCTTAGTAAACATCTTAAATCTTTATTCTCTTAACTATATTTAATACAGCAAGTACTATAGGACTCTTCTTTATTTCAAATAAAGTTAGTATCTTTGCATCAGAAACAAAACATTTCAATCAGAGAAAGGCTAAAACAGGATATTATTTGTCTTAGTTGCAGCCTACTCAAGAGTTCATTAACATGTTGAACAAGGTAAGCAAGATATAAGTATTTGACTTATAAGTAAATAACAACCAAGGAATAATACTATTCCCATGGTATGACCGATACTATGGGTCGTATGCACTCTGACGCTCAGTTCGCAGGTTCTTCTTCAGTTCCTGCTCACGTAGAGATGATGGGTTACCTCGGTATGGGTAACAACCCTATGGTAGGTGCTACTGTAGCTATCGCCGTAGCTGTAGACCTCGCTTTGAACAAGAAGTAATCACTTGATTTCAAGCTAATTATAGTCCCCATGACTTTCACAGCCATGGGGATTTTTTTTGTATCGTAAGAAGAATGTTTCTTAGACAGAACGACATTTTTGATAACGATAACAGATAACAGTCCGTTTTCCGGATAGGGTAAAAGGAGAAAGAGAAAATTTTATATTTATATATATTAATATATATAAATATAACTATAAAATTAACACTTCTTTACATCCACACAACATACCCTCCGGAAAACGGACTGTTATCTGTTATCGTTATCAATCGACACTATCTCGTCGATCTATCAACCGATGACAAAATGACAACACTATGAGTTCTCACCAACAAAGCTATGAGTTCTCACCCACAAAACTATGATTTAGTTTCTTTTACTATATCTTCAATAAGTGTTAACGCCGTTTAACATAACTCTGCAGCCCATTTTTTGGCAATTCCGAAAAAATGCATTATCTTTGCAGCGTGATTCTGAAAATGCGAACAAGCCTCCTCCACCCATCCAAAGAAATGCGATAACCATAATAACGGCGACTCAAGAAGAAGACGCCTATCGACTCCAAGAGATATGCCACCAAGATGCCCGCCCCGATGCCAGTCAGTCCAAACAAGAGATAGCCTCCAATCTCGGAAACAACCAACAATATGACTGCGCAACTCTCCTGCACCAAGAACACCTTGGCATCACCACGAGAAAGGGGAATATACTCTATCGGGAGATAGACAGCCTTGAACAGCAAACCAACCGAAGCCACCTGCGCCATCCCCAGAACACCCAAGAAGTCACGGTTGTACAACAAAGGCAGAAGATAAGGCAAAAACACTACAAGAAGCAAGACCACCGGCACTGCCAACAAGACATTTACCTCCAGCTGCCTATTGATGATGGCATTGCGGGCCTTCACCGCCTCCGCTCCTCTTCGGGAGCCACCCACCGCAGAGAGCCGAGGATAGTAATCGGCATCCATCACCGAGAATATCATACCGGCATAGACCAACACGATGGTAACACCGGCATTGAAGAGCCCCACCTCCGACAAGTTGCCTCGCCAACCAAGGAACGCACGAACCAAGAGCTCCGCCCCACTCGACATCATGCCCGACACCACGAAGGAACCGCCCATACGAATCATCGGCAAACATGCAATCAACATACTGCGAGAGAATCGCAAACGGAATGGCACCACCCGACGCAGGCAGAGAAAGCTGAGAAGCCACTGCGAGAAAGCCAGCAGAAACAAGACCGCCATGATGCCACGCTCGCCAAAACATCCATAAATGGGCACCGAAAAAAGCAACGAAAGCAAAGCGAGCACAGAAGCCAAGATGGCCTGTTGGCGAAGCATGCCAAGCCCTTTCAGAATAGCCATCTCGCCGCCAGCCAAAATCGTGAAGAAAACCGTGGGAGCCAAAAGTAGGAAATGGAGCGAATGACTCGCGCCAAAAGAAGAAGCACCACCTATCACCAAGCAAACCACCACGCCCAGCAAAGCCGAAAGAAGACAGACGCTCCGCACAAGGCAAACCTTGTCATGACTCTCGGCCACCACCTGAACGCCACTGGTAGGAATGCCGAAATTGCAAGAGGAGGAAAGGAAAGACAAGGTAGAATTGAAAAGAGCCAGCAATCCCATGCCCGAAGTGCCGAGGAAGAGGGCGGTAAACTTATTACGCACCACGCCCACAAGGATGTTCAATCCTTGCACCCCTCCGAAGATTCCGGTGTATTTCAGAATATGCCAATAACTATTGTTGTCTCTTTCCTTCTTCATTTTCAAAGATGGGTTAAAAACATGTGTCCTGCAGATTAATCAAAAACATGAGATCTAGTTGATAAAACGAGAAAAATGACAAGAAATGGAAAAGGGTTGAAAACCCGAAAGTTTCCAACCCTTTAATACTTTGAAATCTCAAAAGAAGATTAAGCCTCAGCTGGAGCCTCCTCTGCAGGAGCTTCCTCAGCAGCCTTGGCAGCCTCAGCCTCTGCCTGAGCAGCAGCTGCAGCAGCCTTCTTGTCAGCTACCTTCTTAGCGATTGCTTCATTCATCTTCTTCTCAGCCTCGAGCTCCTTAGCAGCAGCCTCTTTCTTAGCCTTAGCCTCATTCTCGCGAACTGCAGCAGACTTCTGGTCTGCGCCGTTCTTCCAAGCGTCGAAACGCTTCTGAGCCTCAGCCTCGTCGAATGCGCCCTTCTTAACGCCACCCTTGAGGTGCTTCATCAAGTAAACGCCCTCGCCCTTGAGGATGTTGCGAACTGTGTCTGTTGGCTGTGCACCTGTCTCTACCCAGTAGAGGGCACGATCGAAATTCAAATCTACAGTAGCTGGATTGGTGTTAGGGTTGAAAGTACCAATCTTCTCAGTAAATTTACCATCACGTGGTGCTCTAACGTCAGCGATTACGATGCTATAGAAAGCATAGCTCTTACGACCGCCGCGCTGTAATCTGATTTTTGTTGCCATTTTAATTTAATTTATTTATGAGGTTTGAATTTTATGCTGTCATCTCGTGACAGCGGCTGCAAAATTACGATTTTTATTTCGGTTGAGCAAGTTTTTGCTTGTTTCCCGTTTATTTTTTAGCATTTTTTATCAAATGCCGTCTCTTATCTCATCAAATGCCGCTTCTTTATCTGATTCTATCGGCTGCTTTCAGCAGATTGATGTCGTCGTTTACGCCTTTCTTTGCCATCCACACCAACAGCATCGACACGAGTGGCAGGCAGGCTGCAAACTTGAGGCTCACCTTGCCCGAGAGGTCTAAGTTGTGGGCGGCGGTATCGGCCACAGGCAGCACGATGCCGAAGAGCATCAGCGCATAGTCGATATACCACAGCACACCGAAGAGCAAGGCCACCGAGCACAAGGTCTTCTGCAGGTTGCGGTTCTTGTACATGAAGATATTGACAAGCGAGAGGCAAGCCGACACCGCCAGCAGCAAGAACATTGGCAAGCATGTGGAAGAGAACATGATGCCCCCTTGGTCGCCCCCTACGACACCCAGATTATAGAGCAAGCTGTCGCTCCCCATAGCCGTCTTGGGTTCCATGCCTGCGATGGGCAGGAACAGGCATGCGACGATGGCGATGACAGCAAGAAGCAGAAACAGAGTCTGTTTACGCTGTATCATGATCTTTATCTATTAGATGTTGTTCTCTCTTAGATATTGTTCTCTGCGGATGTTCCTGGCGCAACGGTGTTGGCTGGGTCTCTCCAGTAGATGTTGCCCTCGATGAATTCCTGTGTAGCGAGCAATGTTGGCTTTGGCAACTTCTCGTAGTAGCGAGAAATCTCAATCTGCTCACGGTTTTCGAAGACCTCCTCCAGAGAGTCGTTGTATGAAGCAAACTCCTGAAGCTTCTTGCTCAAATCGGTTTTGATTTCTACAGAGATTTGGTTGGCGCGCTTTGCGATGATAGCAACGCTCTCATAGATATTATGAGTTTCGTCGCAGAGATCCATAATATTACGAGTGACTGTGTTTACTGGTGCTTTTGATTTTTTGTAATCCATAATTTATAGTACTATTATTATTCTTTTTTTTATTAATTTTGCGAGTTGAATTGGCTTATTAATTTCCCGAGTTCAATTGGTCCAATGCGCTCTCAGGGTGCTCTTTCTCAAACTGCTTGCATTTCTCGATGAATCTCTCGGCGAGCGCACGATCTTTCGAGTCAGGGTATTCGTTGATGAAACCATAGCATTCATCCTCTGCGTCCTGATAGCGTTCGAGCTGCTTCTTCTCCACGCTCATCTTGGCAAGCTCATATTTGCTTTTCATGATGAGCAGGGCGAAATCCTCTCGCTTGTTGCTATACGGATAGTCCTTGAGGGCATTCTGGGCGGTGACGATGCACGCCTCGTAGTTGTTGCCGCCGTTGGTGCAGTTGCCGAAGTAAGTGCCCAAGTCGTAATAAAGCTTGGCGCTCTTGTACTCCTTCTCCACCAAGAGGTCTTGAAGGGCGAAGAGTCGGTTGGTGGCCTGCTGCTTGAGATGGGCATCCGGATAGAGGTCGAGGAACTCCTGGAAGGCAGCGATGGCGGTGATGGTAGTGCTCTGGTCCAGACGTGGCTCAGGAGCATTCTGATAGAGACTTTCACCTATATAATATTTAGCGTTCTCGGCATAGGCACCCTTCGGATAGGAAGAGTAATACTTCTTGAAATATTCAGAAGCGGTCTCATAGTCTTTCATGCCATACTCCGACATGGCAAGCATGTACAGGCATTCCTCGCCCTCGCCATGGCCTTTCTTCATGGTCACCAGTTCCTGCAAGAGCGGAATGGCACGTGAATACTTACCCTGCGCAAAGCATTGCTTGGCATACTCATATTTAAATGAACTGTCGCCAGACTTCAATACCTGGTTATATTCGTTCGCACAACTCGACAGGAGCAGTGCTACACATGTTGCGATAAGAGTTGATTTCTTCATAATTCTCATTTTGAGTTGCAAAGTTACTCATATTTTACTTATTATCAAAAGAAAAGATACATTTTTTCGCAAAATATTAATCTTTATAACGATTAATGCCGATTTTTTTGTAATTTTGCACGTAAATTTAAGAATTATGGACTTTCAATTGACTTCAAAATACAAACCAACGGGCGACCAGCCCCAAGCCATCCGACAGCTCACAGAGGGGGTGTTGGAGGGAGACCCCGCGCAAGTGTTGCTCGGTGTGACTGGCTCGGGAAAGACCTTCACCGTGGCCAATGTCATCGCCAACGTGGGCAAGCCTACCCTTGTGCTGAGCCACAACAAGACGCTCGCCGCGCAGCTCTACCAGGAGATGAAGGGCTTCTTCCCCAACAACGCCGTGGAATATTACGTATCCTACTACGACTACTATCAGCCGGAGGCTTACCTCCCCACCACCGACACCTATATCGAGAAAGACCTCGCCATCAACGAGGAAATCGACAAGCTGCGTCTCGGGGCGGTATCAGCCCTGCTCTCCGGGCGCAAGGATGTCATCGTGGTATCGTCGGTATCGTGCATCTACGGTATGGGAGGCCCGGTGGCGATGCAGGAGAACATCATCAAGATACACAGAGGACAGAAACTAGACCGCAACGAGTTCCTGCGCAAGTTGGTGGACGCCCTCTACGTGAGAAACGACATCGAGCTGAAGCGAGGCAACTTCCGCGTGAAGGGCGAGACGGTAGACATCTTCATGGCCTATAGCGACAACGTGCTGAGGGTGACTTGGTGGGACGACGAGATAGACTCCATCGAAGAGGTCGACTCGCTCACCTACCATCGACTGGCAGCCTTCGACGACTATGAGATTTATCCAGCCAATCTCTTTGTTACCACCAAGGAGCAACAGGAAATCGCCGTGCGCCACATCCAGGACGACATGGTGAAACAAGAGGAATACTTCAAGAGCATCGGCGACGGCATCAAGGCGCAGCGCATCAAGGAGCGTGTGGAATACGACCTGGAGATGATCAAGGAGCTGGGCCACTGTTCGGGCATCGAGAATTACTCTCGCTATTTCGACGGTCGCCAAGCGGGCGAACGCCCTTACTGCCTGCTCGATTTCTTCCCCAAGGATTTTCTGCTCGTGGTGGACGAGAGCCACGTGAGCATTCCGCAGATTGGAGCCATGTATGGCGGCGACCGGGCGAGAAAGACCAACCTGGTGGAATACGGCTTCCGCTTGCCTGCGGCATTCGACAACCGTCCGCTCACCTTCGAAGAGTTTCACAGTCTCATCCATCAGGCGATATACGTGAGCGCGACCCCTGCCGACTACGAGCTGAAAGAGGCGGAAGGCGTGGTGGTGGAGCAGTTGATTCGACCTACAGGATTGCTCGACCCAGAGATTGAGGTGCGTCCGAGCGAGAACCAAATCGACGACCTGCTGGACGAAATCCTCACCCGAACCCATCGCAACGAGCGAGTGCTCATCACCACCCTAACCAAGCGCATGGCGGAGGAGCTGACAGAGTTCTTGCTCAATCACGACGTGAAGGCTGCCTATATCCACAGCGACGTGGCTACGCTCGACAGAGTAAAGATCATGAACGACCTGCGAGCCGGAGTATACGATGTGCTGGTGGGCGTCAACCTGTTGCGTGAGGGCCTCGACCTCCCGGAGGTTTCGCTGGTGGCGATTCTCGATGCCGACAAGGAGGGATTCCTCAGGAGTCATCGCTCGCTTACGCAGACAGCTGGACGTGCCGCCCGCAACGTAAACGGAAAGGTTATCATGTATGCCGACAACATCACAGAAAGCATGCAAAAAACCATCGACGAGACAGCCCGCCGAAGAACGATACAGTTGAAATACAACGAGGAGCACGGCATCACGCCTAAGCAAATCGTGAAAGCCATCACTTCCACCCTCCCTACATCGAAGCCAGAAGAGACTTCGGGCGGAAGCAAGGCAAAAGTTGCTGGTATGGATGGCTCGCAGCGCCGCGTCTATGTGGAGCCCGACCAAGCTGCCTTTGTCGCCGACCCAATCGTGCGCAGCATGACAAAGGAAGAATTGGAGAAGAGCATCGCCAACACCACAGCCCTCATGAAGCAAGCCGCCAAGGACCTCGACTTCATGCAGGCCGCACAGTATCGCGATGAAATCATCCGACTACAAAAGGAACTTGAGGAGAAAGCATAACCTCAAGTTCTTTCTATTTCATCCATCTAGCCACCAAAGCCACTCCCGGGATGATGCAAGTCACGAGGTCGGTCAAGGCAGCAGCCACCATCATACTGATGTTGGCATGAAGGGTGGTATAAGTCTCGGTTGGTATCAAGATGCCCTGAAAGACGATAGCAAAGACCAAGAATGTGACAAGTTGGCGGGTCGTGGCCTTGCCCTTATAGTCAAAGCTACGATGGATGGCATCCAAGATGCATCCGGCTGTTTCCGAGACAAACTTTTGAAAACCAAACTGTGGAAGATTCCACCCCATATTATTTTCCATGCCATAATTGGCGTTACTCAATGTCAGTTCCATAATCATTCCCTTTCATCTAATAAATTCATCTAAAATGTTGTTGATGAGCAAAGCCTATCGACTTCGTTTTCTGCCGCAAAGGTACGGCAAGCATGTTTCATCATGATGATAAACATGTTACAATATTGTTAAAAACAATCGGCTGAGATTTACAAAGCCGTTAAAAACATCGCCTACAGTTAAGATAACCTAAAAATATGGAGATATTGCTCCACCTTTGCGAGATTATCAGTACTTTTGCAGCAGATTATCGCGGGGTGCTGAGTGATTCAGCTGAGATTATACCCATTGAACCTGATGCAGATAAT